>Ga0334883_1001840_pt1 | contig 29012 bp, 20 predicted proteins | sample GraSluR1_MG_6_FD_207230 | JGI IMG/M metagenome (GOLD analysis project Ga0334883, IMG submission 207230) | Sludge microbial communities from methane-producing bioreactor in Wageningen University, Netherlands - Granular Sludge_09_05-R1 | ecosystem: Engineered > Bioreactor > Anaerobic >...
TGCCAAGTCCCAGTTTTCCTTTTCGTTCTTCGATGAATAATCTGTCTTGAAACTCCGGTATCAGCGATTTTACGATCTGTGCAGTTCCATCCGGGCTATTATCTTCAATGATCAGGACATGAAAATCCTTTTCGAGTGAAAAAACCGTCCGAATGATCTTTTCGATATTTTCCTTCTCGTTGTAGGTAGGTATGATGACCAGGCTGTCCGACATTAATGCAGGCATATTAGATATTGAAATGCAAATTTAGCTGCAAACTTAAGATTTGTTCTGAAAAGTTTATGCTTTTTAAATAATTTATCACTATAAAATACAATTAGCCCTCAGTAAACTGAAGGCTATTTGTTTATTATTCAATGGGATAAGCTAATATATAACCAGCTTGTGAATTATTCTGCCACTTTCATTTGATAGTGACAGCTGATAAAATCCGTTATTGAATGGTTTTGTATCTATCGTAAAATTGTTTTGTCCATATGAAAGGCTCACTTCATTTTGATAAACCAATCGTCCACCGATGTCGTACAAAGTGATATTAATCGTTTCATTTTTTTCGGCTACCAAAGTAATCGTTGTAAAATCAGCTGCCGGATTTGGATAAATGGTCGAACTGCTAGCAAAGCTTATTTCACCAATTCCTACCCAGTTGAAAGTAGTTTCGAAAGGCTCCATTTCATTATCAGTAAGGTCTTTAACGCCTTGAATGTTAAGGGTGTAATCAGTTCCAGAAGTCATATTACTTACTTCCAGATTTACCTGTTTTTTATTGAAGGTATGCTGGTTGGCAGCAACGACACTAATGCCATTATTCAGGCTGTAATTGGCGATGTTTTCGGCTGATTCCTCCGTAACATCCTCGCTGAAATCAATACGGATATTATTAAAAGTAAGTGGTGTTACTTCCATAACTTGCGGTAGTACAATATCACTTCCTGAAGCGACATCAGTTTCGAAGCGTAATTCTATTTTCCACTCGTCAAAGTCATAGTTCATGGGGCCGGTAATATCGTATGCAGCATTAAGTTCGGGTTCGTATTCAAAAATACTGGTATTGTGAACTTTAAGTACGCCCGAGCCATCGTTTACCCACCACATATAGAAATCTGAATGATAATTTTCCATCACGCAGGTGGCATTCATAACTTTTACTAAAATGCTTTCGTGTCCTTCTTCCACTTCGCCAGAACGCACAATCACCGGTTCGGGCAGGGGTTTATTATCGGCAATGAAATAGAAGTCGCTAATTTCGGCAATTTCAGTTTTATTATAATATTCCTTCACTTTACCGGTAACGATGACACTGTCGCCAATCGAGGGATTTCTTCCGCCATCAAACACAAATAAACCATTCCACAAACCTGTGCCATCTTGAATGAAATAGAAGGAGCCAAAGGATCCTGTTACAATGCCAGAAGTGCTTACAATCTGATCGGCATAAGGAGAGTTTTCGGTTTGTCCCTGGATGTCGTAAATGCTAACTAATTGACCTGTAAAAACTTTTGGGATATAATAATTATACACTACTGTGCTGCTTTCGTTGGTGCCGTCAGTTGCAATGATTTCGTAGTAAACAGTATGATCTTCATCTTGTCCGGGAATGTTAGCAGTATATTGATCACCATTTGCAGTCATCACAATTTCATTGCCGAGATTTTCGTACGAAAGACCCCACATGATTTTTGCATTGGCGATGTCAGCTGCTGAACTACTTATTGAAGCAGAAATTGTAACTTCTTGATTGGCAACAGCTGTTTCGGGCATGATTTGCACGTTGGCGATGCTGACAGGGCTGGCCGCAACATTTCTCCAAATGAGATTTGCGAATTCAGGATTGTCAATAAAAGGATTCCTGTTTTGCTGATAAGAGTAGATTACATTGTTTCTGTTGCGTTCAAAATCATCTGGCGGATCCTGCATATTCCATTCTAATAGTGTGGAAAGCCTTCCATGTGTTGGAGTTGGATAGGTATTGATTTCATCCACAACTTCCAGATCAAGTTCGCCATTTTCGCCTTCGTAGCGCGTGGCCATATAGAAAATTATCCTGGCGATATCGCCTTTGGCACCATCACGAGGCTCCCAGGTGTATTCAGTAAAATAACAATCTGTAGCTTCAGAATGCTGAGTGCCTCCATTGTCAAAGTCTTTGTTACTTCTGGAAACATTTACGGAGGCATCAGCGGGTTTCAGGTTGTGTACATCACTATCCATGGGTAAAATATCTTCAAAAGTGCCATGAGATTTAGCCCAAACGTGTTCGCGGTTTAAAAAATCACCTCCAGTTCCGTAATCATTATTAGGTCTTGAAAAACCACCGTAAACCGTGATTACGTTATTGGGGTTATCGGGATCCTGATCAGAAAGTTTGAAGATCTCTTTGGAGAAAAAATAGGAATAAACGGTGTGTCCGCTGATGATATCATTCAGCTGGGCTTTGAGCTCTTCGCCATCTTTGCCTTCAACGCCATTGTAATAGCCTGTTTGCTGTGCATTGATGGTGCCGAGCAGAAGCACAAAACTGAGTAAGAAAATAATTTTTTTCATTGTGAAATATTAGAAGAATTAAAGATTAATTTTTAGTGAAACTGTTGCTGTGCGGCCCATGCCGAAATATACGCCAGCCGAATTTGCATCGAAAGTGCTTGAATGAACGAGATAAGGATCGTTGTTTTGTGCATCAGTGATAAAGGTGTTATCAAGTAAATTGATGATACTTGCGCGCAATTCAAATCCTATATCTTTCATGCGCCAGGTGTAGCCTGCATGAACATCAACAGTATAATAATCTGGTATTTTCCATGATTGAATGGGGTTGCCTTCATCATCGAAAGCCCAATCGTTATTATTGGGGTCGTAATCGAGTGGGTTAAATTCGGCATAATGCTTGCCAAAGAAGGTGAAAACGCCGGTTGTGTAAAGTCCTGGAATGATTTCCCAGCGGATGCGTTCCTGGTTTTGAATCTGAGCGGCATCGCCTACATAAAGCCCTTTGGCATCAAACGGGCGGGTTCCAACCTGTTGGCCATTGTCATCATAAATACGGGCGGTATCGGCAGATGTCCATTTCCAGTCGCCAACAGAGAGAAGACTTTCTAGCAATAAGTTTTTAGCTATTCTATAGGCAAATTCAAATTCTATACCTTTGTGTAAAGCATTCATATTGTTGATGTTAACTGAATACCGCACCCCGTCAATATCCATCGACAAAGCCCTATCGGCTGGTTTATTTTCCCATTGGGTGAGGTAAGTATTAACGTTGAGTGTGAATTTTGGTTTTACCCAACTATAGCCAAGCTCAATGGCTTGAACTTTTTCATTTTCAATGTCTCTGAACAGTACATTCCGTTGGTCAAAAACATTGTTAAAGCGTTGTGCTTTTGAAAGATAACCCAAATTTGCAAACACATTCATGGTTTCGTTCAGGTTGTAGTTTGCTCCACCTTTAACAGTAAATCCGGGTAGGTATTTCCAGTCTGTTTCGTTGGTTCTCAATCCTTCTGCAGTTCTGTCGTAGGTCGTACCATTATAATTTACAATCGTATTATAACCAATTGCCAATGTGGTATCGCCCACATCTAAAAGTTTTGGCAGGAAATAGTCGATTCTCTTGTATCCTGTGATTGAGGTTGTGAGATTCAAGAACGCGGTTAATGCGCCCTGAGTAAGTTTTACCTGTCCGAATAATCCTCCCCAATTTACCAGTGCATCATTGTGATAACCAATGATATCACCAACATATTTTTTGGTGGTATCATTGCGTTCATTTTCGTTTCCACTATCGATAAAATAGTTTCCGCCAAATAGATCTTGTATTTTTCGATAGTGTTCTCCCTTGTAGGTTCTCAAATCAACGCCACCCGAAAAGCTCAGAAAATCACTGTGTTCGTAATCAAAAGTAGAAAGCAGCCCCATCCAGAAGTGGTTGTTCATGGCGGCCCGATAAATATCAGATGATTTCTTGTTTACATTAAAATATGGGCGTACCAGGTTCATATTTGAGTTGTACTGTACCTGAAGATTTTGCTGCCCTGTAACTGGATCATAGCTTGGTGTTGTCGAAAAAGAGTTTCCACCTCCATCCCCTAAAGAGAGATACATGATGTTGGAGATGTACAGTTTATCATTTACTGACCAGAAATCTCTTAGGCTGAACATGGGTTTATGATAGAAATTATTTGCCGTACTAAAGGGTTCAGCCTGAGGATAAATTGTATCAGTAGGTGTAATGGAAGCTTTGCTTAAATAACCCCAATTAGGATTGTAACGCAATCCCATATTAACGGGCTCACCGTTATTGATCAAGGTATTGATCGATTCGGGTGAAACGCCGTTTTCGAGTGCAAATGCAGAATCGTAAGTAGCGATGTATTTTTTGTGGCTGCGTTGCCCGTGTTCCTGAGGCGCTCCCATTGCAGTAAGACTGATTATGTGGTTGCCGATTTCTTTATCCACGCGCAAAAAATAGAAGTAGCCTTCAGTCCAGGTTTGGTCAATCCAGCCATCTCCTTTTTTATAAGAACCGGCAAAAGTTACGCCCCAGCCGTTTTTCATCCTTCCGGTGGTAAGCCCCATTGAAGTGCGCATAAAGCCATCGTTCCCAACTTCTTGCTTGAGACTTAAACCTTTTTTGGCATCAATACCTTTGGTAGCGATATTTATTGTTCCGCCAACCGATGGAATTGCCAGTTTGGAAGCACCAAGGCCGCGCTGAACCTGTGTATAGCGCATCACGGCATCGAGGCCAAACCAGTTTGACCAATACACCCAGCCGTTTTCCATGTCATTAACCGGAATACCATCAAGCATTACCGCAACATTTCTTTGATTAAAACCACGGATATTGATACGTGCATCTCCGTCACCACCTCCAGATTTCGTAGCATAAACACCAGGTGTTGAGTTTAATAGCATCGGAATATCCTGCGAGGCCAATTGTTCTTCCACCTTAACAGGTGTAATATTGCTAAAAGCAACAGGCGTGTCACGCGTTTTGGCAACATCACCAACAACCTGAACTTCTGTAAGGGTAATGGTTTTTAGGGTGAAATTGAGCCGGACTTTTTCCTTGCCGACAGTTAGTTCTCTTGTTTGCTTTTCAAAACCTACGTAACTAATCTCCAATGTGTAAGTGCCTGGTTCCAATGATAAATGGTAGGCACCGTTGATATCTGTAACGGTTCCCGTTCCGGGTCCATAAATTATATTTACACCTGGCAAAGGCTCACCGAATTCACCATCGTAAACAAAACCTTCAACAGTTGTTTTTTGAGCCATTGCTGCAATCGCAAAAACAAAAAACACTAATATCAAACCAATTTTTTTTGTCATGATAACTGTTTTTCTCCAAACTGATAGATAAAATTGCCATTATGATAACAAACAGCTTATTATCATAATGGCATATGTTAATGGGATAAAATGCTAGTCAAAAAGCAATTTGTGTGTACTAATTCGATTGGATTGATAAATGATCTTAACAAAATAGAAACCACTTAATTCCAAATTGCTTTCGAAAGTATATTCGTTGGCACGCTGGTTAAAAGTAATTTGTTCAACAAGTCTGCCACTCAGGTCGTGAAGTTCAATACGACTAATAGCTTCAGCTGAAGTGATACTGAATTTGTTGTCGATTGCCGGATTGGGATAAATTACTGCCTTTTCAAGCTGATTTTCTCCAACACTCAAGGTATTGCATTCGCAATTATGAAATCCTAAAGAATCGAAAGTATTTTCAGGGATCGAATCCCATTGCATATGCACCATAAAAGCTGGTTGTGGGTTTTCTGATACACCTTGTTTAACAGTTGGTTTTCTGATCAGGGTATGATCTCTTGACCAAGCTAACCAAAATAATGGCCCAACAATATAATTTTGAATAGTATAAGATGTTGGAACACCGCCACTATTATAGGTGATTGTGGTATCGTTGAGGTTTCCCCAGCCGTTGTCGTCTTCGAGCATTGGGGGGCCAACCTGTCCAAAAATATCAACGATTTCACCCGAGACAGTTTCCAATGTCATGGCATCATTACCATTGAAATACATGGTGCGGTTTACATTGTAAACAGGTGATAAAAACAAATCAGCCTTAGCCTGAAGTTCCAGATCAACAGGTACTTCCTGACCTGTTCCATTAGGGTCTCTTTTGTCGAGAACAACTACAAAAGTAGATTTTGGCGCTATCGTTCCACTCAAAACAGCATCATAAGGTACTGTTTCGCCATTGCTGTAGCGAACCAGTTTATAAGATGACAAATCGATTGCACTGTTAGTTGGATTGTAGAGTTCGAGTGCTTTATTGTTTCCTGATCCTTCAACGTATTCCGAAATGAAAAGATCAGAGCAATCTTGCGCTTGCAGGCTTGTTGCCAGCATAAAAAGCATGAGATAAAGTAGATTTTTCTTCATAGTGAAATTATTTTAAGGTTAAAAGTATTTTTTTCGCAAAATTAACAACTATTGTATAACAGAGCACCTAAAATGAAATTTCATCTGGATTTAACAAAGGAATAATATATAATTGCACAATAATTTTGCATAAAATTAGAAATTTTGAGTAGATTTTGGTTCTGTTGTCGCCCTGAATGCTTTTGAACTACTTTGTAATAGCGTTTTGCTCAAATAAAGGGGTAACACCTTTAGTTTGGAAAGCATTTTTAAGTCTTTCGGCAATGTGAATGTTTTGCTGCTATTGAATCTGTGGCCTGCGAGCTAAATAGTCAACAATTTGGTTGATTTTTGAATGAGCGATTAAAAAGGTTTGTTCTAGTGCCGTTTCCTTTCAAGCTAGTTGCCACGGGGTTTTTGTGATTTTCGTTTTATTCCATGAAAGTTTAACGAAATATAGATATTTTGTCAAATCCAGGTTGGCAATTGGACTTTCTTAACCAAGGCCGGCTTCAATTTCACGCATCAGCTCCAGGGCTTTTTGCACTGAAGGTACTGATTTGATATGAATCAGTAGCTTATCATTGCTTTCCTTCATCCGGCATAGCTCAGGATTAGCCTGTACAAATCTGAGCATAGCCGAAAATCGTGCTGATTGGTAATAAGCCGATTGCTGGTCGCTCACAAAATAGGCTGTGAGCATTTTGTTTTTCAGCACGAGTTTTTCAAATCCCATATCTCTTGCCAGCCAACGCAAACGGATGGTATTGAAAAGTGCATTGGTTTGTTTTGGTATGGGACCAAAACGGTCGATCAGTTCTTCGGCAAATGCTTCCAGACTTTCTTCATCGGCCAGGTTGTCGAGCTCGGAATATAATCTGATACGTTCGGCAGAGGTTGAAACATAATTGCCTGGAATCAGGATTTCCAGGTCGGATTCAAACACACATTCGCGCACATATTGCTTTGTTTTTTCCGAAGTGAAAAGGTCTTTAAATTCTGTTTCTTTAAGCTCTAAAATGGCTTCGTCCAGTATTTTATGAAAAGTCTCAAAACCAATGTCGTTGATAAAACCACTTTGTTCGCCACCCAGCAAATTCCCTGCTCCCCTGATGTCCAAATCTCTGAGCGCGATATTGAAACCACTTCCCAGATCAGCAAACTCTTCCAAAGCTCTCAAACGTTTTTGAGCTTCACTGCTCAAAGCTGCCATTGGCGGGGCAAGCAAATAACAGAAAGCTTTTTTGTTTGAACGTCCCACACGTCCGCGTAATTGGTGCAAATCGCTTAATCCGTAATGATGTGCTTCGTTAATAATAATAGTGTTGGCGTTTGAAATATCTAATCCCGACTCAATGATAGTGGTAGCCAGTAACACATCGTAATCGCCATTGATGAAGCCAAGCATGGTTTTCTCAAGCCGGTGACCGTCCATTTGTCCGTGAGCCACAGCAACCCGAACACTAGGAACAAATTTAAGGATCATATCATGCACATCCATAATATTTTGCACACGATTGTGCACAAAAAACACCTGCCCGTCGCGCGAAAGTTCGTATTGGATTGCATCGCGTATGAGCGTTTCGTTGAACGATCTGATCTCTGTTTGAACCGGATAACGATTTGGTGGCGGAGTGTTGATGATACTCAGGTCGCGGGCACCCATCATCGAAAATTGCAGTGTTCGCGGGATGGGTGTTGCCGTGAGCGTTAAGGTATCCACATTGGCTTTGATTTGTTTCAACTTTTCTTTTGCGGCCACACCAAATTTCTGTTCTTCATCAATAATCAGAAGTCCTAAATCCTTGAAAACTACATCTTTGCTAATCAATCGATGTGTGCCTATTAAAATATCAATGCCTCCTTTTTTGAGTTTTTCGAGCGTTTCCTTTTGCTGTTTGGCCGATTTGAAACGATTGATGTAGTCAATCTCTGCCGGAAAACCATTCAAGCGATCTGTAAAGGTTTTATAGTGCTGAAGTGCCAGGATGGTTGTTGGCACAAGAATGGCCACCTGCTTCGAATCTGTCACGGCTTTAAATGCTGCCCTGATTGCTATTTCTGTTTTGCCAAAACCAACATCTCCGCATACCAGCCGATCCATCGGCGCATCCGACTCCATGTCTTTTTTCACATCAACGGTTGCCTTTAGCTGATCTGGGGTGTCTTCATAGATGAATGAAGCTTCCAGTTCGGCCTGCAAATAGGTGTCGGGCATATACTGAAAACCGGAGCTGTTCTTGCGTTCGGCATAAAGCTTAATGAGCTCTCTGGCGATGTCTTTAACACGGGTTTTGGCTTTGTTTTTAAGCTTGTTCCATGCATTCGATCCGAGTTTGCTCAGGCTGGGTTCGGCTCCATCTTTTCCACTGTATTTGGCGATACGATGTAGCGAATGGATGCTCACATACAGCAGATCACTATTTTGATAAATAAGTCGTATAGCTTCCTGGCGTTTCCCGTTGTTGTCAATCATCTCGAGCCCGTCAAAACGACCGATGCCGTGATCGATATGTGTAACGAAATCGCCTGGCTTAAGCTCGTTCAACTCTTTGATGGTGATGGCTTCCTTCGTGGCGAAAGCTTCGCGCAGGCGGAAACGGTGATAGCGTTCAAAAATCTGATGATCGGTGAACAAACAGACTTTATCTGCCAGATTGATATAGCCGGCATACAGACTATGATACACCGGAACAAAACCAGCCTGCTCCTCTTCCGGGCTGTCGTGCTGAAGATCTGCCAGGATCGATTGTAGTCGCTCGAGCTGTCGGCTGCTTTCTGAGAAGATATAGACCTGAAATCCGGCAGCCTTCTTTTCTTTGAGATGTGCTAAAAAAAGATCGAAGTTTTTATTGAAAACGGGCTGTGGCTGTGTTTGAAACTGAAAATCAGGTTCAACTGTCAGTATGCCCGAATTACCCCATTCAATGGTTTTTATATCAGCAAGTTGACTGATGATTTCATGCGATTGCGAAAAAGCCTGTTGGGGGGCGTGATGCTTGTCTTCATTTTGAATGTTTTCGTATGCTTCAAGGGCTTTTTCCCAGGCTAAGTCGATCCGCTCTGCCAGTGCCTGCGGTTCGTCAATCCAAACCAGGAGGTTTTGAGGCAAATGCTTAAGCAATGTTTCGCGTTCTTCGGCCAACATCCGTTCGTGCATATTGGGGAGGAGCACAACTTTGTCGAGTTTATGAAGCGAACGTTGCGACACCGGATCAAAACTTCGGATGGAATCTACTTCATCGCCAAAAAACTCTATTCGGAAAGGATGTTCATCAGCAAAGGAAAACACATCCACAATGCCGCCACGCAAGGCAAATTGCCCGGGTTCAATCACAAAATCAACACGTTCAAAATGAAATTCTGCTAAAAAATCCGTCAGAAAATCCAGCGAAACAGCTTCACCGGTTTTGATGTGAAAACTGTTATTGCTCAGAAGTTTTTGCGTAAAAACCTTCTCGCTCAAGGCTTCGGGATAGGTAACTGCAATAGTTTTGCGGTTGGCAGCACTTACGCGACGCAACACCTCGGTACGTGACAAAATGTAGTTGTTGTCAGCTTTTTCAGGCTCGTAGGGTCGTTTGTATGAGGTAGGATAAAAGAGTACTGTTTTTTTGTTTAGGGCTTTTTCGCGGTCATCCAACAGGTTTTCAAGATCGTTGTAACAGTAGGCAGCGGTTTCTTTGTCAGGGCAAACGACCAGATGAAAAAACCTGCTTTGCTGTGCAATGGTCTCAATGAGAACTGCCTTGGAAGAACCAGTCAGGCCTTTTAAAAGCAAATGTTGCTGTTGCTTAATTTTATCAAGAAGCAGATTGATCTGTTGCGAGGAAAAAAAACTGTATTTGATTGACAAAACCGAAATTTTTGCTGCAAAAGTAGTGATAGATTCAATTTTGAATACGATTTTGAAAGAAATCAGTTAATTTTGCAGCCTGAAAAATTATTTAGAATGATTCTTTATAACAAAATTGATCGCAGAGAGCTGAAGTTACGTTTGATGCAGGAAAATTTTGAACGACGCACCCTTTCTTTTTATCGTTTTGTTGCTATTGACGATCCCCAAAAGTATCGGGATGAGCTTTTTTTAAAACTTACCGAAATGAAGGTGTTTGGCCGGATTTATGTTGCAACCGAAGGTATTAATGCACAAATCAGTGTTCCGCTTCCTGAGTATGAGCGGTTCAAGGCATACATCCAGCAGCATCTGTTTACACACGATGTTTTGCTTAATGAGGCGATTGAGGACAATGGGAAATCATTCTACAAACTTAAAATCCTTGTCAAGCACAAAATTCTTTCGGACGGACTGGATAACAGCACTTTTGATATTTACGAGGTAGGCAAACACCTGGATGCGGTTGGTTATAATCACAAGCTGAACGAACCTGGCACGGTGGTGATCGATCTGAGAAATCATTATGAGCATGAAGTAGGACATTTCGAAAACGCCATCTTGCCGGATGTTGACACTTACAAGGAGTCGATTCCGGTGATTGTGGATATGTTGAAGGAGAAGCAACCGAAGAATATCATGTTGTATTGTACGGGTGGTATCAGATGCGAGAAGTTTTCAGCTTACCTGCGTCATCAGGGCTTTGAGCAGGTTTTTCAGCTAAAGGGTGGGGTGATCAATTACGTCCATCAGGTGCGTGAGCTGAAGCTCGAAAGCAAATTCAAAGGCAAGAATTTCGTGTTTGACGATCGCATGGGCGAGCGCGTAACTGATGAGATTATTGCCCGCTGCCATCAATGCGGCGAGCCTGCCGATACGCATGTAAACTGTGCCAATGATGCCTGTCATTTACTTTTTATTCAGTGCGAAGCTTGTGCTGCACAATACAATCAATGTTGTTCTGATGATTGCATGTCGGTTATTCAACTTCCGGATGAGGTACAAAAACAGCTTCGAAAAGGAAAAGTTCATGCTAATGCACATCATAAATCTCGTTTTGACAACACTAAAAAGATAAATATTGTTGTTTGATTAATGATTTAAAACACTTGCCAAGATAACATTCCTTATCTTTGTTGGTTCGAAACCGGAACCAGTTTCCATAAAATAGATTTGTATGAGCATTATTCGCGTACACGACAAGGAGTTTGACCTATACATACCTCAGGATCAGATTGAAAGAGCGATAAAAAAGGTTGCCGATCAGTTGAATCGCGATATGGCCGGAAAAAATCCCTTGTTTTTGGTTGTATTGAACGGGGCGTTTATGTTTGCTGCCGAGCTGTTTAAGCATCTGGAAATAGAATGTGAGATTTCCTTTGTTAAGTTGTCTTCTTATTTAGGTACCAGCTCAACGCATGTGGTGCGCGAATTGATTGGCCTTGATCATTCCGTTCACGGACGAAATATTATCCTGGTTGAGGATATTGTTGATACAGGTTTAACGCTTAGATATACCATCGATAAGCTGATCAAGCTTGAGGCGAATGAAGTAAAAATAGCGACGATGTTGTTCAAGCCCAAAGCATTTAAATATGATTACGAAGTAGATTATGTGGGGCTCGAAATTCCCAATGACTTCATTATTGGTTATGGTCTCGATTATAACGAACATGCCCGCAACCTGCCTGATATTTATAAAGTAATTTCATAAAAACCATCAAATTTTTAACATGCTGAATATCGCATTATTTGGCCCTCCCGGAGCCGGGAAAGGAACACAAAGCAAGCTGTTGCTCAAAAAGTATAACCTGACCTATATCTCAACAGGAGATATTCTGAGAGAAGAAATTGCTAACCAAACGGAGCTTGGAAAAGAAGCCAAAGGAATTATCGAAAAAGGAGGCCTTGTGCCTGATGATATCATCGTACAGATTATTGAAAAAAGAGTAACGATGAACCTGAATACAGCCGGAATTCTTTTTGATGGTTTTCCGCGTACAGTGGTTCAGGCTTATATACTCGAAGGTTTGCTCTCAAAAATGAACACCAGCCTCACTTGTATGTTAAGCCTCGAAGTGCCCAAAGATGAGCTGATAAACAGGATGCTCGAGCGTGCTAAAGTAGGCGGACGGGCTGATGATACCATGGAAGTGATCAAAGTTAGGCTTGAGGAGTATGAAAATAAAACCAAGCCTGTAATTGAGTTTTACAAAGAAAAAAACAAGTATTTTCCAATAGAAGGTGTTGGATCGATAGAGACGATTTTCGGTAATTTGGTAGATACCATCGAAAGCACGATGAAACAGGATTTCTTCAATGTGGTATTGCTCGGTAAGCCTGGTTCCGGAAAAGGAACCCAGGGCGAATTGCTTGCCCGAAAACACAACCTGGTATATATTAGTACAGGCAAATTGTTGCGTAAAGAGATAGCCGGAAATACCGAAATTGGCCAAATTGCAAAACCATACATGGATCGCGGTGAGATTGTTCCGGATGAAATTGCTATCCGGTTGATCGAGAAGAAAATTCATCAACATCCTTCAGCTGCCGGTTTTGTCTTCAAAGGTTTTCCGCGTACTGTAGTGCAGGCTTATATCCTGGACGGATTACTCCGAAGGATAAACTCAAGAGTATCCTGTATGCTCAACCTCAAGCTTTCTACACTTGATGCCATCAAACGATTGAACGACAGAGGAAAAACTGACAGGAAACGCCCTTACGATACTTCTACCGATATGATACTTAATCGTTTGGACGAATACGAAAAGAAAACCAAACCAGTTATCGAGTATTATAAAAAGCAAACGATCTTTTTTGAAGTGGATGGAGCCGGAAACGAAGATACTGTCAATGAAATGTTGGAAGAAGCTATGGTTAAGGCTGTTAAACAACTTAGGAGCTGATCCGAAATTGTGAGTTTTTTCGTTTAAATGTCCTTTCTCCGTTTTTTTAACTTTTTAGCCCTTTCATCACGAAATTTTTGTGTTTAAGTATTGTGCTTAAGCCCAAAAAACACGAACTTTACCAAGTGTTACAAACAAACACACTCTAACCTTCTAATTTCATCTGAAATGAAAATCAGCCTTAGCATCAGCTTTAAAAGTAGTTGGGGACAACAGCTTTGCATCTCCGGACAGCATGAATCTTTGGGCGAATGGATTCCAGAGTTTGCACTAAGAATGGAATACATTGGAAACGAATTGTGGGTGGCTACATTTGATCTCGATGAAGGACTGCCCTGCGAATACAAGTATTTTGTGCAGGAGGCAAACGGAACAATCCATTGGGAGACCGGGAGCAACCGAATATTACCTCAGGTCTCCGTTGCTGAACTTTATCTGCGTGATGTTTGGCATATTGATTTTGACCCTGAACGTGTATTGCAAACCAAGGTTTTCACGGATGTTATCATGAAACCCGTTAAAATTCAGAAACAACGGAAACGCTTCAGCACGCAAAAGTTAATCAGCTTTCGTATGTTGGCTCCCAGAGTTGGAAAAGGGTTTTGCCTTGCAATAACAGGCGAAGGTGTAAGTCTGGGTAGTTGGCAAAAACCGCTCATGATGGATAATACAGATTTCCCCTACTGGAAATTGACTTTGGATCGCGATGCCCTGGCTGATGAAATACGATATAAATATGTGATTGTAAATCAAAGCACTGGCGAAATTGCTTCCTGGGAGCAGCGTCCTGATCGGGTTGTTGCGCTGCCACACATTGATGCGGAAAGTTTGCAGATAATTTTGAATGACGAAAAGTTCAGCTATCCTGTTGGTGATTTTAAGGCTGCTGGTGTGGCTGTTCCGATTTTTTCGCTTCGAAGCGAGGAAGGTTTTGGAGTGGGTGAGTTCAACGATATGCGAAAGCTGGTTGATTGGTGTGTGGCTACAGGATTAAAGATGATTCAGGTACTACCGGTTAACGAAACCGTTGCTACACATTCATGGCTCGATTCTTATCCTTATAAGTCCATTTCGGTGATGGCTTTGCACCCCATGTATCTGCACCTTCCGGCGATGGGGAAGCTAAAGGACAAGGCAAAGACAGCTGAATTTGAGGCTTTGCAGGAGCGACTTAACAGCCTGAGTTATGTAGATTATGTTGCCATGTTCAGGGCTAAAGCCCGTTATTTTAAACTTATTTTTGATCAAAACTGGCCGAAGGTGAGCAAGACCAGTGAATATCAAAAATTCTTTGAGGAAAATGTATCCTGGCTAAAACCTTATGCCGCATTCTGTTACTTGAGAGACCAGTATAAAACAAGTGATTTCAGGGAGTGGAATGATTTTGCCGTATATGATCCAAAAAAGATTGAGAGGCTTTGCGATCCGGCCAATAATTTTCACGAACATATTGCAGTGCATTACTTTATTCAATTTCATCTCGACAAACAACTCCGCGATGCCATTGACTACGCACATTCAAAAGGGGTTGCAATAAAAGGAGATATACCTATTGGGATTAGCCCTAACAGCATAGAAGCCTGGACAGAACCCGCTTATTTCAATCTGAACGCCCAGGCTGGTGCACCTCCTGATGATTTTGCCGTGATGGGGCAAAACTGGGGTTTCCCAACCTACAACTGGGAAGAAATGGCCAAGGATGGCTATAGCTGGTGGAAAAAAAGATTGGGTATGATGGAGAAATATTTTGATGCCTACCGCATTGATCATATCCTAGGTTTTTTCAGGATTTGGGAAATACCTAACAATGCACTGCATGGATTGCTTGGATATTTCAAACCTGGATTGCCACTCACACCAGGCGAATTGGATGAATGGGGTATTTGGTTCGATGAAGAAAGATTTACTAGGCCATACATCCGCGGACACTTTTTGCACGACTTTTTTGGAGAGTTTGAAGATGAAGTGAGACGAACCTATCTTAACGAGATAGATTTTGGTGTGTTTGAGCTTAAAGAGGATTTTAATACGCAGCGCAAAATCTATGATCAGTTTACACCTTATGGCCAAACCAGCGATATCGACGGGAAAACATTGGTTATCAGGGATGGATTGATGGGATTGTTGAATGAAGTATTATTTATCAAAGATCCCTATGCCCGTCCCGAAGCTTTTCATCCGAGAATTGCCTTTCATTTTACTTATGCTTATCGCGAATTGGATCCTGCGACAAAGGATCGGTTGAATGATCTGTATATCCATTATTTTTATCGCAGGCATGATGAGTTCTGGAAATACCATGCCTTGAATAAGTTACCGGCCATTGTGGAAGCTTCTGATATGTTGGTATGTGGCGAAGATCTGGGTATGGTACCCGAAGGAGTTTCGGAAGTTATGTCGCGCTTAAACATTCTCAGTCTTGAAGTACAACGCATGCCTAAAAATCCCAGGGTGGAGTTTGGTCATCCGGCCGATGCTCCCTATCTAAGTGTCTGTACAACTTCTACACATGATATGTCCACGATAAGAGGCTGGTGGGAAGAAGATAAGGAAAAGATTGCAAGGTTTTATCACAAAATATTGGGCCATAACGATGATCCGCCTTTCTTTGCCGAACCCTGGATTTGCAGGGAGATCATTAATCAACATCTATATGCACCGGCGATGTGGGTTATCTTGCCAATTCAGGATTTGATGGCAATGGATGGCAACCTCAGGTGGGATCAAACGGATAAAGAGCGTATTAATGTACCCAGCGATCCTGAAAATAAATGGCGCTACCGGATGATTTTGTCATTGGATGAATTATTGCATGCCAGGCAGTTTAATCAGGATTTGCGAAATTTAGTTCACCTTTCCGGAAGGGATGCCGCCTATTAACATTGACTACGAATCAAAAAACTAAAAAGTTCCGAAACGGGTGTTTCGGAACTTTTTTTAATCGGGTTGCCTTTATAAGGAGAACGTAATGCCTTCGGGTGAAAGCGTGCTTATAAGAAAAAGGATCGCTTGTTAATGATGGAGTATAAGCGGTAGGATTGTTGGTCAGTTAGAGGTTCGAAGAAAAATACTTTGGAACCATTAAGATAAACCTTGGCATTGATATCTTTCACCTGACGTTCAACTAACCCGAATGATTCTAATTCATTTTTAGTGTAAATATCATTAATCTTCATAATCGTCATGTTTTGTATCTCAGCTATCATTGTATTTATTTCATTTTAATAATCTTGCCATCTTTGGTGCATATTGGGCAATTTGCATTTTTTACAATGCTTATGTAACCACAACGTTCGCACTTGTAATACTTGTGGTATCTTTTAGTTCTGTTAGTCGAGGCAGAAAGTTTTAAACCAAACATTTTAGAAAATCTTTTTTCCTCTACTTTTCAATTCTTGTGCCAAAGTGTTTTTTAAAGCAGATAAAAATGTATAAAGAGCAGATAACCAGTAAACAATAAAATATTCAATGCATTATTTTTTACAAATGACCAATTAAACTGTGGGGATTAAATATCCACTTTTGTAGAGATTATCCGAAATCGGATAAGCCTCAACTGGATGTGAGAAGGGAAAAATGTATTTTTGCATCAAAATACTTTTTATGGAATTTTCAGCTTATCCTTTTTCTTCAGCTTCTCTTCAGCAGCGTATTGAATCAATAACAAAAGCTGCACTGGATGAAGCCGAATTTAAAACTATTTTACCACAACTTTTTGGATATATCGACCTAACCACGCTTGAGGCTACGGATAACGAAAACAGCATCACTGATTTTTGTAAGCGTGCTCTGGCTTATCAAAGAAGTGGTCATACTGTGGCTGCGCTATGTATTTACAGCCCTTTTGTTGAGCAGGTTAAGGGATTGATGAAAGGCTCTGGAATAGATGTGGCTACTGTTGCCTGTGGATTCCCATCCGGACAAATGCCTCTCGATCTTAAACTCGCGGAGGTTCGATTTGCAGTAAGTTCTGGAGCTGATGAGGTGGATATGGTGATTTCGAGGGGTAAATTTTTACAGGGAAAGCATCAGGAGGTCTTTGAGGAAATTAAGGCGGTAAAAGAAAATTGTGGCAAAGCACACCTGAAGGTTATACTCGAAACCGGAGAACTAAAAACTGTTGCCAACATCAGAAAAGCCAGTGAATTAGCATTACTTGCAGGAGCTGATTTTCTTAAAACCTCAACAGGTAAAGTACAACCCGCTGCAACACTCGAAGCAGCCATCATCATGCTGGATACCATCAGGGAGTATAAAGAAAAAACAGGAAAAAAAGTTGGCTTTAAACCAGCCGGAGGCATTGCTGATCCGGCAACAGCTTATCAGTATTACCTATTAGTAAAGACCATACTGGGCGAGGAATGGTTGAATAAATCATACTTCAGGATTGGAGCTAGCCGCCTGGCTGATAAGGTTTTGGAGGTGCTGAAAGGCTGTTCATCAATTTAGAGCTTTTTTGATCTAAAAATTTATTTATTGTGAATAATTCACAATGAATTAGTTAAATTTGCAACTTATTCTAATGATCGAATGAAAAATTGAAGCAAATGGTAAGATATCTATCTCTTTTAGTATTCATCAGCCTCATGGTTGCAAATTCACTTAAAAGTCAGGTTCAAATTGATGAACCAATTGATTTTACGGTGAAAACCATTGATAGCGAAATGATTGAATTGTTTCCACTGCTTGAGGATGGAAAAATTGTCGTCATTAATTTTTTCTCAACTTCTTGTGGCCCCTGCCAAATATTTGCCCCTGATTTTCAAGAGGCGTATGCAAATTTTGGAGAAAATCAGGGCAATGTTTATTTTTATGGAGTAAATTATAATGGCACCAATTATCAGGTAGCACAATTTGCGGATATTTATCAGTTGTTTATGCCCTTATCCAGCGGACTGGAAGGTGGAGGTAATGCCGCTTTTGAACTGTACGAAACTACTTCCTATCCAACAGTTTTTATCCTTACTCCCGATGGCCAAATTTTTAATAATTACGTTTGGGAGCCAACAGTCGAAAACATCACCAATGCTGTGATTGAGGCAGGTGGTATGCTGGTAGGGAGCTCAGAAGTTCAACAAGCCAGGGATGCCTTTGTGTATCCTAATCCGGCATCGAATGAGGCTCGTTTGGTATTTAACCTGGATTATTCTGCATCAGTAATCTGGAAATTATTCAATAGAGCAGGAGCCTTGGTGTCTCAGACTGAAATTTCAGCTTCAGCCGGAGAAAATTATATCGAACTTCCTGTTTCTGATTTGTCTTCTGGCACTTATTTTGTAGTGTTAGAAACTAATCACAAAGTATTACACAGAGCGGCATTTATCGTCAGGTAGTACTTCAATTCCTTAATTATGAAGACATTTCCTTTGTATCTGTTAGTAATTGTTGTGGCCATGCTAAGTTTGAACAGTTGTGCCCTCGATGAGGAAATTGACATTCCGGGTGGCAGCACAGATGCTGTAAGTAAGTATCTGGGCAGCTGGTCGGTTACTGATAATACTGATAATGAACCTGATTTAAAGCTGAATTATGAGGTTAACATTGACCGCAATTCCTCGAATTCGTCTATGGTAATACTACGCAATTTTGCCGGTTCCGGAGCCAATGCCGACGGATTGGTGGTGTCTAACTCATTAATTGTTGAAGATCAGTTGATTGGTGCGGGTTGGAGGGTGGCAGGAACCGGTAAGTACATCAACGAAAACAAGTTAAGCTTCACTTATACCCTTGAAATTGGTGGTAATGTTGAAAACAGGGTGGCAAGCTTTAGCCGCTAATTGCGTGTGACTCTCTTTGTCTTTGCTTCAGTTTCTGCGTCTAACTCACTTTGTAGCCGGCTGAGATTGGCCATCACTTCTTCCAGGATTTTTTCCATTACCGCAGGTTCATCATTATAGAATGAAAGGTTTTCCTCAAAGATATCAACTGTAATATCGTATTTTTCAAATAGTTGCTTGTACCAGCTTTCTTTTAATTCATGCGTTGACTGTCCTCTGTTGCGACGCTGACTTAGTGCCGCCTCAAGCAAATGCATATCTGTCAGTATAGAAATCATCTGTTCTTGAGAAAGCTGCACCGTAGCAGTGTTTTTTTTGCTTTCTTTTTTAGTGCACGAAGTAAAGATTCCTGTCAAGAGCAAGGAAATCAAAAAAACGAAATAAAACTTATTTAACGAGTTAGTTCCCAATTTCTGACATGAATTTAAGTCGCATTAACCTGATTTCTTCTTCCGAATACTCTGATTCTCCAAGTTCGGCAAGGGCTTCCTCAATAGAGTCTGATTCGGCCTCGCTAAAATAGTCGTAGATGTCATCCTGATGGTATTCGTCCACATATTCATCAATATAATAGTTGATATCGATGCGGGTGCCACTTGCAACGATACTTTCAAGCTCGGTGAGCAGCTCATCGAGCGACAGATTTTTTGCGTAGGCAATGTCTTCAAGTGGAATCTTTCGGTCAATACTCTGGATGATATAAACTTTGAGGCCAGATTTGTTTACGACAGATTTCACAACCATATCGTTTGGCCTGATAATTTCGTTTTCTTCCACATACTGTTTTATCAGCTTGAGGAATGGAGCACCATATTTGCCGGCTTTTCCTGCACCAACACCTACAATCTGCTGAAGTTCATCCATATTCACAGGATACTGGATGGCCATATCTTCCAGTGAGGGATCCTGAAAAATTACAAATGGAGGTAGATTTTCTTTTTTAGAAATGGCTTTACGCAGGTCCTTGAGCATGGTAAAAAGTGTGATGTCTGTTCCGCTTCCTTTTGGTCCTGAAGCTTTTGCGGCTTCAAAATCATCATCATCCGGATTTTCGTAGTCGTGGTCCTTAGCCAGCATGATGCTGTATGGCTTCTTGATGAAGTCTTTGCCTTCTTTGGTTATCTTTAGAATACCGTAGTTTTCAATATCCTTGACTAAGAGCTTTTGTATCAATGCCTGACGCAGGACAGCATTCCAGTGTTTTTCGTCCTGATCTTCGCCTGCCCCAAAAAATTCATTCCTGTCATGTTTGGCTGCCTTGATATCGCCGGTTTTTTTGCCGGTGAGCAGTTCCGCTATGTGTTTGGCTTTGAATAATTGCTTGGTGCTTACAACAGCTTCCAGGGCAAGTTTGATGTCTTCCTGACCATCGAACTTCACTTTTGGATTGAGGCAGTTGTCGCATGATCCGCAATTGTCTTTTTCGTAAACCTCTCCAAAATAATGTAGCAGGAGTTTATGCCGGCAAACAGACGATTCAGCATAAGTTACTGTTTCGTTGAGTAACTCACGGGCAATTTCCTGTTCGGCCACATTTTTCCCTTTATTAAACTTTTCCAGTTTTTGGATGTCTTCGTAATTATAAAAGGCAACGCAATTGCCTTCTCCATCGTCGCGTCCGGCACGACCTGTTTCCTGGTAGTAGCCCTCAATGCTCTTTGGGATGTCGTGGTGAATCACAAAGCGAATGTCGGGTTTATCAATTCCCATGCCAAAGGCGATTGTGGCAACGATCACTTCAACTTCTTCCATCAGGAATTTATCCTGATTGATCCGGCGGGTGCTGCCATCGAGGCCTGCATGATAAGGTAGTGCCCTAATGCCGTTTACGACAAGTGTTTCGGCAATTTCTTCAACCTTTTTCCGGCTCAGACAATAAATTATTCCAGATTTTCCAGGGTTGTTCTTGATGTAACGGATGATGTCTTTTGTAACGTCTTTTGTTTTCGGACGTACTTCGTAGTAAAGGTTGGCTCTGTCGAAGGAAGACTTAAAAATTTTGGCATCCTGCACTTCAAGGTTTTTCAAAATATCCTGTTGCACTTTTACTGTAGCCGTTGCTGTGAGTGCGATAACCGGCAATTTGGGGTTGATGGCATTGATGATTGGCCTGAGTCGGCGGTATTCTGGCCTGAAATCGTGCCCCCATTCCGAAATACAATGCGCTTCGTCGATAGCCACAAATGAAATCTCAAGCTCTCTTAAAAACTCAACGTTCTCATCTTTGGTCAAGCTTTCAGGTGCCACATAAAGTAATTTTGTTTTTCCGGAAACCAGATCTTCTTTCACCTGTGTGATTTCTGCCTTCGAAAGGGAGGAGTTCATCACATGGGCAATGCCGTTTTCCGTTCCGAAATTACGGATGGTATCCACCTGATTTTTCATCAGGGCTATCAGTGGTGAAACAACTATGGCGGTTCCATCCTTTATTAAGGCCGGGAGCTGATAACACATCGATTTTCCACCACCAGTTGGCATCACCACAAAGGTGTTGTTGCCGTCTAAAACACTTGTTATGATTGCCTCCTGATTGCCTTTGAATTGGTTAAATCCAAAAATTTTTTTGAGCAACTCGTGCAAGCCGTATTCGTCCTTCTTGGCCATCAATTGTAAATATGATTTAAAAACTTAGAGTCATTTGTAAAAATTCCTGCTTCGCTGCAGGCGGGCTTTGTCAGCTGTCTGTATTTTTCTGCTGACCTGTTCTACAAATATAATGAATTAACGTTTCGGCTAACAATGTATTGCTGCAAAAAAAACTTAAGGAATTTTGTTAAAAAAATTAAGAAATGCTTGTAAACGACAATAAATCAGTGATATATGCACTTTTATGAATTGAATTAAGTAGTTTTTTTCTTTTGAAATCATTTCTGCAACGCATTGAATTGGCTTAATTCATTATTCCTTTGCATAATTTAGGAGATTTCGGGTTCGTTGGATCATGTCCAATTTGTTGGTGAGATTAGTTTGGTCAGGATAATGTTTAATTTTGCCGTAAGTACATTCATTTATTATCAAAATTGCACAAATTGAAATCTACACTCGAAATCGTTCAGATTGCAAAACGCGTGATAAGTCACGAGAGAGAAGCTATTGGCCAGTTAATTGAAGGAATTAATGATGATTTTGCCAGGGCTGTCTCCCTTATATATATGAGTAAGGGAAATGTTGTTGTCACCGGAATAGGTAAGAGTGCCAATATAGCACAAAAGATTGTTGCCACTTTTAATTCAACCGGAACCAATGCTGTTTTTATGCATGCCGCTGATGCCATACACGGCGACCTGGGTATTATCCGTGATGAAGATGTGATACTGGCTTTGTCGAAAAGTGGTGAAACACCTGAGATTAAAGTGTTGGTCCCCTTAATTAAATCAAGAGGTAACAAACTAATTGCTGTGGTAAGTAACGCTGATTCGTATCTGGCTCTGCAGGCAGATTTTGTATTGAACACCTTTGTAAAAGCAGAAGCTTGTCCTAATAACCTGGCTCCCACAAGCAGCACAACTGCCCAGCTGGTAATGGGCGATGCCCTGGCCGTGGCACTGCTTGAGTGCAGGGGTTTTACAGCTGAAGATTTTGCCCGTTTTCATCCCGGCGGTGCTCTGGGAAAAAAGCTCTATCTGAGGGTCGAAGATTTGTATGTTCGAAATGAAAAACCAGCCGTTTTACCAGATGCTGAACTAAGAGAGGTGATTGTTGAGATATCGGCTAAACGATTGGGTGCGGCGGCTGTGGTAGAGAATGGTTTGTTGCTTGGCATCATAACAGATGGCGATTTGAGAAGGATGTTGATGAAAACTACTCAACTTTCCGGCCTGAAAGCTGTTGATGTGATGACGGCTAATCCCAAAGCAATTGATCATCAATCGTTGGTTGTGGATGCGCTGCAAATCATGCGAAACAATAATATTACCCAGCTTCCTGTCCTAAAAGATGGGAAGTATGTGGGGGTAATCCATTTGCACGACATTTTGCACGAGGGCATACTTTGATACTAATTGTTCGGGTTTTTCGTTTTAGGCAAACAGCCAATTTTTAATACTATGGATACAGTAAAAGAATTCAATGCATATCGTGAGAGGATGAACGACAAAATGATGTTGGCTCCTAACAACAAAATCATGAAACGCATCTATAGCCTTGATACGCTGACTTATCAGGATGGTGCACTGGATACGAAAACGAAAGAAATGTTAGGTTTGGCAGCTTCGATGGTGTTGCGCTGCGATGATTGCATCCGCTATCACCTGCAAACCTGCCACGAATTGGGTATTACTACTGAAGAAATGATGGAGATTTTCGGAGTGGCTAATCTGGTTGGCGGAACCATCGTAATACCACACACACGCAGGGCGTTGGAATATTGGGAAGCCTTATCAGAAAATCAGTAAGATGCTGTTTAAGCAAAAGTTTCTGCTCACATTTTTAGTGTTTGTGTTTGTTTCCTTTGCAGGAATAGCGCAGGTGACTAAAATCAGGGGAAAGGTTACGGATGCCTTCTCTGGCGAAGCCATACCTTTTGCTAATGTTTTTTTGATTGGCACAACCATAGGAACTACTACAAATTTTGAAGGGGAATATTATTTTGAGACACGCGCCCTTGTCGATTCAATTGCAACAACCTATATCGGCTATCAAAAGCAGGTGAAACCGATCCGGAAATTTCAGTATCAGGAGATCAATTTCGAATTACAATCGAGCGATTATACACTTCAGGAGGTAGTGGTTGTTGCGGGCGAAAATCCTGCTGATATCCTTTTTCGCAAAGTAATCGAAAACAAGGACAAAAACACCAACAAGGAGTTATCGGCCTGGGAATGTGAGGTGTATAACAAAATTCAATTTGATGCCAATAATTTTAGTGAAAAAATTCGGCAGAAGAAACTGTTTAAACCTTTTGAGTTTATCTTTGATTATGTGGATACTTCAACGGTAAATGGAAAGCCCTTTCTCCCGATTTTTATTTCTGAGGCTGTTTCCAATGTTTATTACCGTGCCCAGCCAAAATCAAAGTTGGAGAAGATCAGAGCAGCCAAAGGATCTGGGGTAGAAAATCCAAGTCTGGCCCAGTTTATGGGAAATTTGTATCAGGAAGTGAATATCTATGACAATTATCTCGAGCTCTTCGGTAAGAATTTTATCAGCCCGGTAGCAAATTTTGGTATGTCGTATTATAAGTATTATCTGGTTGACAGCAGTTTTATTGATGGACAATGGTGTTACAAATTGATGTACAAGCCAAAGCGAAAGCAAGAGCTTACCTTTACGGGGCATATGTGGGTTCACGATAGCACTTTTGCAATTCGTAAAGTGGAGATGGACATTGCTGACGATGCCAATTTAAATTTTGTAACAGATGCCTCACTGCGACAGGAATACAAACAGGTGGATGGGGAGAAGTGGATGCTGATCAGGGATTATATCATTGCCGATTTTAATGTGGTCGAGAATAATCAAAAACTACCTGGCTTTTTCGGTCAGCGCACTTCTGTATATTCTGATTATGTGCTTAACCAGCCCCGACCGGACGATTTTTATAAAAGCACGGTTCGTGTGATTGTTGAAGAAGGAAGTATGGATCATGCGGAGGAGTTTTGGGAACGGGAGCGTCCTGAAGCATTGTCGAAAAAAGAACTCGGCATTTATCACATGATCGATTCCATCGAACGTGTGCCCGTTTATCGCACCTATGTGGATGTGGTTTATATGTTTACTCATGGGTATATGCCCTGGCGAAACCTCGAGCTCGGCCCCTTGGCAAAGCTCTACAGTTATAATGAAGTGGAAGGCCATCGTTTTCGCCTTGGCGGACAGACGAGTAGTATGTTTAGTAAAAATTTACGACTGGATGGTCATATTGCTTATGGCCACAAAGACATGCGAATTAAGTATGGTGCCGGGATGCTTTATGTTTTCAACAAAAATCCGCGTAGAGCTGCCCAATTAAATTTTAAATACGATATCGAGCAACTGGGGTCCAGTTTCAATGCCTTTAGCGAGGATAATATTGTGAGCACCTTGTTTCGGCGACAACCTTCCGATAAATTGAATCTGGTGAGCCAGTTCGATTTTTATTATGAACATGAGTGGTTCAATGGCTATACCAATCGGTTTTTTCTGATCCATCGCGAATTGTTCCCAACAGGTAATTTTTTGATGGAGACCCATCAGGAAGATGGTAGTTTGCTGGCACACAATTCAATAATAACTTCCGAAATTGGGTTGAATATTCGCTATGCCCATCGTGAGAAATATGTCATACGCGATTTTGACCGAATCAATCTTGGAACACGTTTTCCGGTTTTTAACCTGCGATACGCTTATGGTGTGCCCGGAATGATCAATGGTGAATATGAATACCATCGCTTGCAGGGCAGTGTTTCGCAATGGTTTAACATTGGAAATTTTGGCTGGTCGAAATATATACTTGAGGGAGGTCAGGTTTTTGGCACATTGCCATTTCCATTGCTGGTGCTACATCCCGGCAACGAGACTTTCATCTTTGACGAATATGCTTTCAACCTGATGAATTATTATGAATTTATATCGGACAGATATTTTAGCATATACTACACACATCATTTTAATGGTTTGTTTTTTAATAAGATTCCCTTGCTCAGAAAGCTTAAATGGCGTGAGGTAATTTTTGCAAAAGGATTGGTTGGGACGATATCTGATGCCAATCTGAGTTACAACAAACTTCCAGAGGTGACCTATATGCTGGATAAACCCTATTTTGAGGCTGGAGCAGGCATTGAAAATATTTTTAAGATTATCCGAATCGACGGAATATGGCGACTTTCGCACCGCGACAATGCCAAGGCAAGCAATTTTGCTGTTTTCCTTTCCCTGTATTTCGATTTTTGATGAAACACGCTTTGACCAACATAAGACAGATTAATTTAACTTTGTAGGCCATGGCAGATAGCACTTATTTTCAAAAAGAATAACACATGAAGTTACGATCCGAAAATTTGGTAAAAAAATATCGTCAGCGCACGGTTGTGAAAGAGGTTTCGGTGGAAGTAAATCAGGGCGAAATTGTTGGGTTGCTTGGGCCAAACGGAGCCGGTAAAACCACAACATTTTATATGATAGTGGGTTTGATCAAGCCATTTTCGGGACATGTATTTCTGGAAGACATGAACATTACAGAGCTGCCCATGTATAAACGGGCACAGCATGGCATTGGTTATCTGGCGCAGGAAGCTTCGGTATTCAGGCAGATGAGCGTGGAAAACAATATTTTGTCGGTGATGCAATTCAGAAAAGGAATGTCGAAAGAAGCGCAACAAGAGAAACTGGAAAGCCTGCTCGAAGAATTTGGGCTGCAACACATTCGCAAGAGCAAGGGAATTCAGCTTTCGGGGGGCGAGCGGCGACGCACCGAGATTGCCAGAGCACTGGCCGTGGATCCAAAATTTATTCTGCTTGATGAGCCTTTTGCCGGAGTGGATCCCATTGCTGTTGAAGATATTCAACAGATCGTCGGAAAATTACGTGAAAGAAATATTGGCATACTGATAACAGATCATAATGTGCACGAAACGCTTTCGATTACCGATCGTGCTTATCTGCTTTTTGAAGGCTCTATTCTTAAAGCCGGAACTTCAGAGGACCTGGCTTCTGACGATCATGTGCGTAAGGTGTATCTGGGACAAAATTTTGAGCTGCGCAAAAAATGATCACTGCTGTATGTCGGCCAGAAAAACCACCAACGACAGAAAGAGATAAAGCAGGATGATAAATGGTATGGCCAGAGCCTGAAATATAAGGATTAAGAAGAGTGAAACAAGCAGAAAAAACCACCTGATTTCATTTCCTTTCCATCTCATTTTTTTAAATTTCAACCCAAACAAAGGAAGGTTCGAAACCATCAATACAGAAACGATCAGCGCAATCCCGATATAAAAATAGGTGTTTGTAAGCACCATATATAGCAACGACTGTCCTTCGTAGAGCTGTGTACGGATCAGTGGGAGTGAGGCTATCAAAAGTCCGGCAGCTGGTGAGGGCAAACCTTTGAAATTTACGGTTTGTGATTCGTCAATATTAAATTTGGCCAGGCGGTAGGCAGCAAAAAGCGGCACCATAAAAGCGACAAAAGGTAAAATATCAATTCCACCCAATTCCCAACTTACCCGCCCGTGGCTGATCAAAATAAGCTCGTGGAGAATGAAAGCCGGTGCAACGCCAAACGAAACCACATCAGCCAACGAATCAAGCTGTTCCCCAATTCCGGAATATGCCTTGAGTAGGCGCGCAGCAAAACCATCCAAAAAATCGAACAAGGCTGCAATAAAAATGAAATAGGCTGCCTGATTTAAATCTCCCTCCAGGGCAAAGTATATGGCCAATATACCTGAAAATAAATTCAACAGCGTAATCAGGTTGGGGATGAATTTTATGAGTTTCATAGGGCTTCTGTTGCGGTTTTCGTCATACAAATGTACACGATTTTTTCTTGCTTCCGCCCATGCGAAAAACAGTTGCCAGGCAATCAGTAATGCAGCATTCGGATTGTGTTTTTATTCTGACCTTATTGCCTTCTAAAAACTCATTCACACAGCTTACCATTCATTCAATTAATTCAATTGCCCGGAATTTTCCGCAAAAAAGATGGGCATAAAAACTTATTTTTATTGGTAGAAGTACTGATTTTGAATGAATAACAAAAGAATTGAATAGGATGAAGCAGTTTTTTGATAGTTTTGCTTCTTAAAAACCATAAATCATGAACAGAAAATTTTACTTATTGCTTGGATTCTTTGCATTTATTGTGCTCAGTGCCGAAGCACAGTTTGAAGTATCGGCCGAGCTTCGTCCGCGATTTGAAATGAACAATGGCTATGCAGCTGTTCCAACAGATCAAACCGAGCCAACCTATTTCGTGTCGCAACGCAGCAGAATCAACCTGGGCTTGAACAAGGAGAATTATCGGCTGTACTTTAGTTTGCAGGATGTTCGCACCTGGGGAAATGACAATATAGCCAGTGGAACAGGAGTTTTTATGAATACCGGATCCACCGGGTTACATCAGGTGTGGGCTGAGTTTGATGTGTTAAAAAATTCGCGTATTCGTGTTGGACGCCAGGAATTTAAATATGATGATCAACGTTTGCTTGCCTGGAGAAACTGGAACCAAAATGGATTAACCTATGACGCATTTTTGTACTCCTACAAAAGAGAAGGCTGGCAGTTTGATGTGGCGTTGTCTTACAATAACGATGGAACAGGTGCTTTTGGCGTGAATGACTTTAATGTTGATCCCATCGCCAGGCGTTTGCGTACCTTGAATTTTATCTACCTCAAAAATCAGATCACGGATGAATTCAGCCTGTCAATGCTCAACCTGCTGACTGGTTATCAAAAGGATAAAACATCATCAACAACCTATTTAATGGCAACACAAGGTTTTTTTGGTGAATATAAAAAGAATGCCTTCACCGGAAAATTTAATGCGTATTACCAATACGGAAAAAGCCAGACAGGCATGGATGTATCGGCTTATATGCTTACTGCCGAGCTGGATTATAAGGCCCGGAAACTTAGTGTCGGAGCCGGAATTGATGTTTTGAGCGGCCAGGATGCAAGTAAAACAGATGCTGACTATCAACAAAAATACCATGCATTCGATGTATTTTATGGTGTGCGTTATGCCCGTTATGGCAATATGAATCATTACCTGACTCCGGCAAGCACACTCCATGGCGGTTTGGTGGATATTTATCCCAAACTGGCTTATCATTTCAATCCAAAAAGTACGTTTAGCTTACACTATCATTTTTTCTCTTTGGCTACAAAAGTGGGTGATCCACTGGCCAATAACGCTTGGCTCAAAGGTTCTCTCGGAGGGGAATTAGATATGATTTATGCCCATAAATTTGCAAAAGAAATTGCGTTAAGTGCTGGAGTCAGTGTGTATAATACAAACGATACCTTTGCCAGAATAAAGGATGTTTCTCCAACCGAGATTGAAACTCCGGTTTGGGGCTGGGTAATGCTGACCTTTAAACCCAGCTTGTTTGTGTCGTCCAAATAAT
>Ga0334883_1001847_pt1 | contig 28938 bp, 20 predicted proteins | sample GraSluR1_MG_6_FD_207230 | JGI IMG/M metagenome (GOLD analysis project Ga0334883, IMG submission 207230) | Sludge microbial communities from methane-producing bioreactor in Wageningen University, Netherlands - Granular Sludge_09_05-R1 | ecosystem: Engineered > Bioreactor > Anaerobic >...
AATGGACTGATTCCGAGTAACATAATACAGATCAATACAAAAGACGACCGTCTTTACAGACGATCGTCTTCGTTGGAAAAATTATAAGTCGTTTTTTTCTTGTGTCCTTGACACGGGGTACACTTTACAAGGGGTGGTTTTTTCTCACGGCTAATTTTGCTTTTTGTTGATAACTTTCGTTATCCAAAAAGCTTTCTTTCTCATAAATATATTATATCTCTTACCATATAGAAAAAGATGTTAGTATTTCACATAATGTTTTTTATGTGTCTACTAACATCTTATCAGTTCAGTTTATGATGATAACCGTCTTTTTCTTATTTTAATTCTCAGCTTCCAGAAACAGGCATTGACTTGACTTTAATAGATGGAGAAGTTACCCCATAATAACTCATTTTCAAATCACTTCCTACCATTGTTATGTCTTTAAGCATATCAATGAAATTTCCAGCAACAGTTATCAAAGCTACTGGTTTAATAATCTTTCCATCTTTAACATAATAACCTGAAGCTTGTAAAGAAAAATCACCACTAATTGCATTAGCTCCTGCATGCGCGCCTTGTACATCTGTTATATAAACACCATCACTAATACTTGCAATTAGTTTATCCAAACTATGCTCTCCCGGTAACATCTTAAGATTAACCGGCATAACTGACCCACTAAAACCATTTCCTGTTGATTTAACGCCGTCTTTATTTGCAGTAACCAAATTATGCAGATAAGTCTTTAAAATGCCTTTAGAGACTAATTCTTTATATTTAGTAGCTACCCCTTCATCATCAAAAGATCTTGAACTAGCACTTTTTTTCATAAATGGATCATCAACTATACTTACTAAGTTAGATCCAACCTCTTGATTAAGTTTATCTTTAAGTAATGACATACCCTTTTGAACATTATCAGCTGAAAAGACACCTTGAAAGGCTGATAATAAAGTAGCAATCGCACCATTTGAAAAAACTATTTCATAATTATCAGATGGGATTGGTTTAGCACCTAAAGCTGCTAAAGCATCTTCAACAATTTTCTTTCCAACTTTTTCAATATCGAAATCAGAAAAATCATTGGAGATTACAACATCAAATCCCACTCTTTGGTCCACTTCATCCTTAACGATAACACTTCCACCAATATAAGCAGAATTAGCTTGATTTTCCAAATTAATACCTTTGGAATTCTTTAACAATACTTTATTGTTGTTTTCAGAATACATTGTCTCTACAACAGAAACTCTTTCATCAAATTCATGAAGATATTTATCAAGTGCTTGCAAGTGGCTTATCTTATCTGCAACTGACATATTAACAAGATTCTCATTATAGATATCATCCAAAACTTCATAATGCTTATCGCCCTCATAGATTATAGCATCATCCAAAGAATCGATTTCTTTAGCACTAGCAATTATTGTATCAAGAACTTCTTCAATAATTTCATCATCAAGGACTTCAGTAACAAATGTACCCATCTTACTATTATAAATACCTTTGATAATCAATGAGTTTGTATCAGCAATCACATATTGATCAACTTCACCCTCAAAAACTTCGATGCTAAGTGAGTTCCTGTAACTTGAAAATATCTGCAAATCGCTGATGCCTTTTTCTTGAGCCAGTCTAAATAATTTATCTAAATTCATCTTAGTTAGCCCCTTTCTTTCTTCCACCAACAGTGATTTCTTTTACTCTAATTGCCGGTTGTCCTACATCAGCAGGTATTGACCCTGAAGCAGATCCACACATACCTCTTTGACGTGATAAATTATTACCAACCATGTCAATCTTATGTAAAATCTCAGCTCCATTTCCAACCAAAGCAGCTCCCTTAACAGGTTCGGCTAATTTGCCGTCTCTAATCATATAAGCTTCCATAACTGCAAAGTTAAAATCTCCATTACCAGGATTTACAGATCCTCCACCCATTTTTTTAGCAAAAAGCCCATATTTTGTACTTGTGATCATCTCATCTAAAGTAGATTCACCATTATCGATAAATGTATTTGACATTCTTGAAGTTGGACTGAACTTATAATTTTGTCTCCTAGAAGAACCTGTTGGTTCCATATTCATTCTTCTACCGTTAATCTTATCAATCATATATGACTTTAAAATTCCATTTTCGATCAAAACTCTCCGTTTTTGAGGATAGCCTTCATCATCATAATTAGCTGATCCCCAACCATTTTCTATAGTCCCATCATCTATTGCAGTAACTAACTCAGACGCTACTTTTGTCTCTAGTTTGCCACAAAAAACTGAGGCATTCTTAGCTACCGAAGTCGCTTCTAAAGAATGGCCGCAAGCCTCATGGAAAATCACTCCTCCAAAAGCATTATTAATGATAACTGGCATAACTCCGCTCGGACAATCGCTAGCGTAAAGCATTGTCTTCGCTATTTCAGCTGCAGACCTTGCATGAGCTTGAATATCCATTTCTTCAAATAAGAACTCATAACCTTTACCTGAACCATCACCATCTAAACCAGTTTGCATCATTCCCTTGTCCGCTGCTACTGCAGAAATCATCAATCTGACTTTCACTCTAGTTTCTGTTACAAATCTTCCTTCAGAGTTAGCGATAAGGACATCTTTTTCATCATCAACAAGATAGCATACTACTTGTTTAATGACTTCATCATATTCACTTGCTGCTTTGTAAGCCTCTTTAAGCAGTTTAACCTTATCTTTCAATTCAACTTGGCTTGGCTTTATTTTTGCTTGATGATTTTTCCCTACTTCCAGTTCCATTAGCGGTGTTCTTTTGATCAAAACTTCATCAGAAAAGGATTGTGATAAATCAGATGCTAATTTAACTAAATCTTCTGGATTTTTACTATTGGTATAACCATAAACACTTTGAAATTTCTTTGCTACTCTAATTCCTACACCAAATGATTTGGTATTATTGGATTTTTCTAATCTTCCTGATATCGATTGCAAAACCGAAGATTGATGATTTTCAATATAAACTTCAGAGAAATCAGCCCCGGTTTCAAGTGCGGTATCAAGAATTTTTTCTATTAATTTTTGCTCTAACAACATAAGTGCCTCCTATATAAATCTAACTAAATTGATTTTACCATAAACTTGGGTTTTTAACAATTAATTATACCCTAATTGAAACTACAAAAACAATTTGGTATATTTTTCTTTTAAATACTCAATATAATACTTTGGATTAAACTCTTCACCGGTAATATCTAGGAGTAACTCAGAAGGTGTTCTACTAGACCCGTATTGATGCAGTTTTTCTTTTAACCAATTATTTATCTCATTAATTTTATGGTTCTTAATTAGAGATTCTATATCCAAATCTTTCTTCATCGCAAAGAATATTTGTGCAGAAAACGCACTTCCCAAAGCATATGTTGGAAAATAACCAATCATACCAGCACTCCAATGTACATCCTGTAATACTCCCTCAGAATTATTTGTTGGTTTTATACCCAAATACTCTTCTATTTTACCATTCCAAAAATCTGGTAACTCATCTACGCTAATATCCTGGTTAATCAATGCTTTTTCTATATCATATCTCAGCATGATATGCATTGGATAAGTCAATTCATCTGCTTCAATTCTTATTAAAGATGCCTCAACTTGATTGACTGCTTTGTACATATCATTCGGAGTCAAATTTTTAGTTTGCTCAGGAAAAAAATCGCTAAATTTAGTAAAATGAGTTTCCCAAAAAGCCTTTGATCTTCCCAGCATATTCTCAAAGAAGCGTGATTGTGATTCGTGGATACCCATAGATGTCCCACCATTCAATAAAGTATCATCATACTCTGTTGAAACTTGCTGTTCATAAATCGCATGACCTAGTTCATGAATAGCCGCAAAAATACTAGAAAAAACATAGTTTTCTAAGTACTTTGTTGTAAACCTAACATCTTCAGGAGAAGTATTCCAAGTGAACGGATGAACAGATTTCTTCATCAAACCACAACTCCTATCAAATCCAAAAACATCCGTTAGATATTCACAAAACTTTTCTTGTTTGGAAACATCAAATGAATCATTGATAAAACTATCATAGTTTTGTTTCTTAGCTGCTATAACTTCTTTTACAAAAGGTACGAGTTCAGTTCTTAATGAGTTAAAGAATTTATCATATTCAACTTGTGACATTCCTTCTTCAAAATCATCCAATAAAGTATCGTAAGGATTACTTTTTGGATCATAGTATAATGCAAATTTACGATTATAATCGACTATTTCTCTTAAATTCTCTTTGAATGAGTCGTAATCATTATTATGTTTTGCATCTTCCCAAATTAGTTGTGAATCATTGATTAGTTTTTGATAATGCAAAAATTCTTCTTCAGGAATATTTAGAATCTTATCAAGACCCTTTTTTGCCTTTTTAACTTCTCTTTGGGTTAAGTCATCTAACTCGTCATATCTGTCATAAAGCCCATTAACTACTTCTTGATATTCTTTACTTGTTTGCATTAAAAACAATTCCTTATTTAACTCATTCATTACTTCTCCACGCCGATTAAAAGATCTTCTAGGAGCCTCAGTGTTTGAATCCCAACCTACTAATTGTAAAACATAGATATATGCTTTTGCTTTTTTAATCATTTCTCTAAATCTTTTTTCTAATGTCATATATAGTTTCTCCTTTTGTTTTCATATCTATAATTATAGCATTTATTTATCTGTTTTTTCCTTTCAGATTAACTAATTATTTTAATATCTCCAGCTAAACAAGATTTTGTGACATGCTTAATTGATGCATCTGTCTCTTGATTATTGATAATAACATCTCCAGATACACTGTGGACAGTTAATTCATCAAGATTAATCTCTGCTCCGTCAATATCTCCACTAACTGTCTTTAAATACATTTTTTTACCTGAAAACTTCTTAATTGTGCAATCTCCACTAACACAATTGAAGTTCAATCGGTTTTCAACCACTAAATCTTCAACTTCTAAATCTCCACTGACTGTTGATAAATTTGAATCTAATGCTTCAATACCACAAATAATCATGTCTCCATTTACTGACTCGATATTGAAATTATTTGTTTTTATTGATCTTAAATCAAAATCTCCATTGATAGATTTCAAATTGAAATCTTCTGTCTTAAGTTCTTTAACAAAGCCATCACCGTTAGTAATCGCTATTTTAAACTTATTAATAGTTTTCGCTTTTGGTAATCCAATTATAAACATTCCCTTGCTTTTTCTTATCATTATTTCAATAAAGCTTTCTTTTTCTCTTTTGATTTCTAAAGTATTATTATTAAAAGTAATTTGATAATTCTTGATGTTTTTTACCCCTTTTGGAACAATAGAAATCATCTCTTCATCAGTTGAACTGATTTGTACTTCCTCATTTAACAACTCAATAGAGACATCATAGTTTTCTAAAGGTAAAAAACTTATTCTTCCTTCATTAATTTCTTTTGAATCTTTAAAGACATCTAATTCTGAAACAATTTTTTCGACATTTCCAAACTTAGACTCTAGTTCACTTTCTTTCAATCCATTACTTATTGCTTCTTCTACCATTTCTTCATAATCTCTAATAATTTCTTCAATTTCAACTGCACTTAAACTGGTTTTACTCAATTCTTTCTTTAAATTTTCGATAAATTTCATTTTCATCTATTCCTTTCTTATTCAATATTTCATAAACTCCACCAATAAACCGATCCCACTCATCTCGCAATTTGAAATAGTAAAGATAGCCTTTTTTGGTTATTCGATAATACTTTCTTGGTGCCCCTTGATTTGATTCTTGAAGATATGTAGTAAAATATCCTTCATTTGTCAAACGTCTCAAGATTGGATATATAGTATTATCGTTAACATTAATATGATTAGCTAGACTATCGATTATCAAATACCCATACTTATCTTCAAGCAATAACTCCTTCAAAACGCATAGTTCAATGATACCTTTTTTAAACTGTGAATTCATAAGAACCTCCTTTCTCGATTATAACACACTATTGTGTATTGCACAATACATAAAAATAAAAAAAGGGATCTAAGTCCCTTTAGATATTAGTCTTCATACATCTTTTCGTAATCATCCATATACTCATTATACTCTTCATCATCAAAATCTTCTTCATCTATTTCATAAGTATAATCTTCTTCTTCGTCTTCTTCAAAGTCTTCATCTTCTTCTTCAAATTCTTCAAACAGACTATCTTCATCTTCATCTGAGAAATCTTCAGCAAATTCATCTTCTATATCATCTTCTAAATCATCGGAATCATCTTCTATATCGTCATCATCGTAATCTTTTTCGTAGATGCTTTCATCTTCTTCATCTTCATCTACTTCTTCGTCTTCATCCTCATCAACATCTTCATCTTCATCTTCCAAATCATCATACTGACTCAGTTCTTCTTCATAATCTTGGTACTCATCATAATAAGCTCCATCTTTATCCCATAGATCGATTGCTTGACGTCCCTTGATATCCCACTCATCATCTCCGACATATATGAACTTTGCCGAAAGGATGAAATCAGCATACACTTTAGAAATATAATCCATTTTCTGTTCATCGGACATTTCTTTTTCTTGGCAAATTCGCTCATAAATATCCATGAAAGTCATAGCTTTTTCATTTTCTTTAAGTATTAGGTGTGCTAATTCCATGATTGACATGTTTTTTCTATCTGTCATCTATATCCATCCAATCTTTTTATTTCTTTTTTATGCTTTACATATTATATAGCAAAGTAAAAAATAATACAAGTACGAAATTCTAAAAGTTTTTTTTAACTTAATCTAACTCATCACTGTGATAAGAAAAATGCTTATTTATCACATTTACAGCCATATTATTGCAATGATCTCCAATTCTTTCAATATTAGAAAGGATATCAACATAAAAGCCAGCTTCATTTTCAGAACAACTTCTATCATTTATTCTGTTGATATGATTCTTACGGTATTCCTTAACAAGATTATCAAGATTATCCTCTTCCTTATTGATTTCATAAGCTAAACTAATATTCTTGTTAAAATAGGCATTAAGTGATCTTTCCAACTGAATCCTGATGATTTCAAATAGTTTAATCAATTCTTTTCTTGACTCAATATGACAGGTAATTCTCTTTTCATTACGTTCGACAAAAAACTCAATAATATTTAGCAAGTGGTCACCAACTCGCTCTAAGTCAGTAATGGTATCAATATGCTTAGCTACAGTTGTAATCTGTGATTCACTTAAATCGTTTGCTCCAATATCAACTAGGTAGTTATGTATTTTATCATCCATTGAGTCAAGCATTTCTTCACATTGATTACCTAACTCAATCGCTTTTGTATCATTTTCAATAGCATAATTATAAGTAAATTCCAACATACCTTTAGCAACATTGCCCATATTAACCATTGCCTTCTTAACATTTTCCAATGCTAAATCTGGTGATGACTTCAACAAAAGTTTATCTAAAACAATATCATCAATCTCGATTTCATCTTTTGCTGGAATTATTTTTGCAACAAGCCAAACCATTTGCTTAATAAACCAATACAAAATGATTACATTGATAAGATTGAATGTGACATGAGACAATGAAATAGTCAATCTATTTGTCAAGAAATCATCTCCAACAATGGCTTGTGATAGAAATGTAATTAAACTAGTATAAGGTTTTAATAATATCAAAAATATTATGGTTCCAATTGCATTGAACATCACATGTACCAATGCGGTTCTTTTTGCGCTTGAACTCCCTCCTACTGAAGCCATAATTGAAGTAACAGTTGTCCCTATGTTATCACCAAGAACAATAGCTATAGCTCCTATTAAAGGCACTCCGCCAGTAGAGTAAAGTTGTTGTAAAATACCAATGGTTGCTGATGATGATTGAATTATCGCCGTAGTTACAACACCAACTATCATACCTAAAATCGGTTTATCACCAACGCTTTGCAATAGATTAGCAAAACCCTCTAGTTTAACTAATTGTTTTAAAGCACCTCCCATGGTATCAAGTCCGAAGAAGAGCATTCCAAAGCCAAACAATACCCGGCCAAAATTCTGGATTTTCTTCTTTTTAAAAAAGAAAATAAAAAACGTTCCAACAAACATGATTGGGAAAGAATATGAGCCAATGTTCAAACTGATCAATACCGAAGTGAATGTAGTACCGATATTGGCGCCAAATATTACTCCAACCGCTTGTGGGAGCGTCATTAAACCTGCTCTGACAAGCCCAACAACTAAAGCACTTGTCGCAGAAGATGATTGAATTAAAGCTGTTAATAAAATACCGACAAAAATACCTTTAAGTGGTGTGTTGGTAGTTTTTTCCAAAAAGAGACGGAGTTTTGAACCCGCTAACTTTTTTAAAGAATCACTCATAAGATTTATTCCATAGAGGAAAATACCTAATCCTCCTACAATAGCAAAGGATGTTAGTTTCCAATCAATAACAGTAAAAAATAAATTCGGCATGCTATACCCCTTAAAGAATAGATTTAAACCGAATTTATTATATCAAATCACAATAAAATTACAAGCAAAAAATTACTTATTCAAACTCTGTTTGTACTCCTTAACCAAATCATTGGCATCTGCTAACATCTCATCTGTTCTATCCCAAGTTCCCAAATTAGCTCCACAAGCCAAAGAATGCCCTCCGCCATCATACTTGTTTGCTAGTTTATCAATGGCAGGTCCTTTTGATCTTAATCTCGCTCTTACCACACCACCTTCATACTCAGCAAATAATATCCAAACTGGGCAATCTTCCAAAGTTGATAACTCATTTACTAATGAGGTTGCCTCTTCAAGAGAAACATCAAATTTATCGATGACTTCTGGAGTTAACTTAACATATGCAACTCCATCTTGAGTCTTTTCAAAATTGAGCAAAACATAGCCTTGCAGTTTCATCAAATTCTCCGATTTTAAGCTTAATCTAGTAAGAACATCAACAAAATCCAACCCATAATCCAATAGATGAGCTACGGCTTTAAAGGTATCTGCGGTTACAGATCTAAAACGAAACCTTCCTGTATCAGTCACTATTCCCGTATAAAGAGCAACAGCAGCTTCCATATTCATCTTGAGTTCTTCTTGAAACATTATATAAAACTCCAAAATAATCTGAGCAGTTGCTGGTCTTGTTGTATCAACATAGATCAAATCTCCATAATCTTCAACTGGAATATGATGATCGATTTTAATAACGCTTTTAGCCTTGTTAAATCTTTGATCACTTACTCTTGAGGCAGAAGCTGTATCAACAACAATAGATAAAGCATCTTGAAAAAGTTCATCTTCGATGATATCTGTCGTTCCGATGAAATCTACGTATTCTGCCTTTTCTCCAACAACATAGACTTCTTTATCTGGAAATGATTCTTTTATAATGTGTTTAAGACCAAACCCTGCTCCGTAGCAGTCACCATCAGGTCTAATATGCATATGGATGATTATTCTATTATTTTCTTTTATTTTATCCAATATTTGCCTTAGCATGACATTTCCTCCTGTCAATCAATCAACTTATTTAAATCGTTGATTATACTATCTACTTCATCCCAGGTATCGACCGTACATCCACAAGCTAAAAGATGACCGCCTCCACCATATTTCTTTGCTATTTCCAAAACAGGGTAAATTCTAGATCTTATTTCGCAAAAGATTTTACCACTTGCTTGATCAAAAGTGAAATTAGCCCATATTGGGATTTCTTTAATCCCCGCCATTTGTGATATCAACGCTCTAGAGACATAAAATGCATCTAAATTATGTTCATCTAAAAAATCTTGTGTATTTTTTCGGTATGCTACATTTTTTTTGCTTATTTCTATTGTTGAGAAGAAGATATTTTTTATTCTTTTGCTGCTAAGTGATTCTAGATAAATCAAATCATGAATCTCTTGAGTATTGATGTTGCTTTCCATCAATTTTGAAACAGTCATAAAAGTTTTAGATGTTGTCGAACTATAAAGAAACCTTCCTGTATCTCCAATGATTCCCATATAGAGAGCTCTAGCACTTTCTTTTACAATCTCTATTCCTAAAGATATTAAAAAATTAGCCACCATCTCAGCTGTTGAAGATGCTTCAATATCTCTAATATAGTAATTGTAATCAATGTCAGGTAGATTTCTATGATGATCAAATAAAACCAATTTATGAAAATTTTGATAATCTATCTCATTTAACATCTGTTTTGCAACAGTATCAAGAATAATTACCAAAGATTTTTGTCTTTTTTCAACTGAAACCTCATCGAAATTCTTAAAAAAGTTTTGATTATTACTGTCCCCAACAACATAGATATTTTTTTCAGGATATCTATTCTTCAACGCATAGTAAAAACCAAATTGAGAGCCATAGGCATCTAAATCAGGGTTTTTATGCCTTGCAATTACAATCGAATCGTATGCTTCAATCAAACTAAAAACTTCTCTTTCCATCAGCCTTCCTCCTTTATTACTTAACAATTAATTATATCATATTTACTTATAAAATACTATTTAGATATCTCACTTAATCTTACAATTTATTCCTTTATAAACCAGGTAGGGTGTGATATAATAATTAAGCAAAATCATGACAAGGTAGGTTTTATAAATGCTTCAAAATATAAGAAAAATTGTAATATTCGCTTTAATGTTACTTGTAGGTACACTCTTTTGGGGTTGTGACCTCGCTTTTCAAACTACGGGTTTATCTACCACTAGTTCTAAAAGCACATCCACAAGTGAAGTTAACTCAAATACCACTACTTCTTCTTTTGATAATACAGAAACTCAAACTGAAAATTCAACTACAAGTATTACTTCTACAGAGAATACCACCACAGATACTAGTTCAACAACAGAACTTTCAACTACGACTGTTTCTTCTAGCACTACAACTGAAGATATCACAACTTCTACAACAATAACAACTACCACTGCTAGTACTACCACTAACACTACTACTACAACTATCACTAATACTACTTCATCTATAATAACAACTTATCCCTCCACGACTTTCCAAGAAACTTCAACTGAGATTTTTGTAGAGAGCATCATTATCTCTAGTATCTTCCAAGATGAATACTATTTAAACGATGCCTTCAATCATGATTCTATTGAAGTTGAAGCTATCCTTTCAAATGGTGAAAGAATCATCATTGATCAATATGCTTATGAAGTTATTGGTTTTACATCCGCTGTTATTGGTCAGCAAACAATCGAAATATCTTATGGAACTCATTCAGCATATTTTACCGTCTATATTATTGAAAAAGATGGATTTACCATCGACATGCAATATTACAAAAGTGCTGAAGGTTTAACAGGGAATGCACTATTACTAGAACTAAGAAAGATTATCAATAACGGCTTCTCTGGTGTAAACTATGGTCAGAGCAGATATATCCTTGATAAATCAGATGCAGATCCAAATAAACCTGGGAATGTAATTCTTGTTTATCTTGGAATATCAGTAAGCGGAGTATGGGATAGTGGAAACACATGGAACAGAGAACACGTTTGGCCGCAATCATTGCTTCCAGGCAGTGCTAATAATACTACTGTAAACATACCATCAGATTTACATAACTTAAAACCCTCAGACCCAGGAGAGAACAATTTCAGAGATAATAAGTATTTTGATAATTATTCTTCGTCTCAAACCTACGAACCTCGTGATGAAGTAAAGGGTGATGTTGCTAGAATTCTACTTTACATGATAACCATGTATGATGAACTCAGTCTAGTTAATAGAACACCTAATTATTTGGAAATGGCAATGTTTAGCGTGCTTCTATCTTGGCATATCCAAGATCCTGTTGATGATTTTGAAAGAAATCGCAATAATGTAATTTACAGTTACCAAAACAATCGAAATCCGTATATCGACTATCCGGAATTTGTTGAAATGATATGGGGTTAGACCTTTGTGTTTAACCCTTTTTTATTTTAATTTATTTAATCAAAAATCTATTTGTGTGATATAATAATTTTACTGACAAATAATTCAAACAGGAGAGTAAAATGAATATTTATAAAAAAACTATAATGCTTCTTATGACTGTGATATTAGTATCACTTATTTTTGCTTGTGATCGAATCACAACTCAAACTACTACAAATACTACACCTACAGAATCAACAGCGACTACTACACAAACTACTTTAACAGAAAGTTCTTCAGAAACAACTTCTGAAATTACTTCACAAACCACTACAAACACTACAACTTCACAGACAACACAGACAACAGAGACAACGACACAAACATCAACACTCCATTCTACCGAAACTACTACAGAAACTACTACAGAAGTCACTTCAACCACAACAACTGAATCTGTCATAGTAGTTACTGAAATAGAACTTGTTGATAACGAGAAAAAGTTTTACCGTTTGAATGACGAGTTCAATAAAGACTCATTGGAGTTATGGGCTTATAAAAGCGATAATACTTCCTTTCAAGTATCAAGTGAAGATATTAAAATTAGAAGTTTCAACTCTTCAACGTCAGGAAAAAAGACAATTTTCATTATTTATGATAAATTCATGATTGAAACTACAATATATATTCTTGAAGAATATGCATTCGAAATCAATATGGCATACTATGAAACTGCAATCAACCTCAAAGGCAACAACTTGAAAGTAACCCTTAACAATATCATCAACAATTATACTCAGTTATTATATGGAGAAGCCAGATACATCTTACAAGAGTCTGACGTTGACCCAAATAATTCTAATAATATTGTTTTAGTATATTTAGGAACCTCTATCAAAAAAGATTGGGATGGGGGTGCTACTTGGAACCGTGAACATGTCTGGCCTCAATCAAGACTAGGTGTTGGTGTAGGTTATGGTGATGATGATTTCCCAAGCAAAGCAACTGATGTCCACAATCTTAAACCAGCTGATCCAAATGAAAACGCTACAAGAAGCAATGATTATTTTGACTATTTTAATACAAATGATACATATGAACCAAGAGATGAAGTAAAGGGAGATATTGCTAGAATTTTATTTTATATGGCTACCATGTATTTTGATCTATCCCTTAATGATGATCCATTATCTAGTAGTGGTTTAAAGTCTATGGGTATCTTGTCTGTCTTGTTAGAGTGGAATGATTTAGACCCTGTAGATGATTTTGAAAGAAATCGCAATGAAGTAATCTTTTCATACCAAGGTAATCGTAACCCCTTCATTGATTATCCTGATTTTGCAGATTTAATTTGGGGTGAAGAAGTTTAATTTATTGTTAAATAAATATTAAAAAGGCAAAGCTAATCGCTCTGCCTTTTTTAATTTTTTCAAATCAATTTCTAAAAAATATATTTTTTGTTATTCTGTTTCGTAGATCTTAAAATCATCTAAAGTAACTGCATAAGCTGTGTTTGAAGTACTTGTTCCTTCTGTCTCATCGATAACATATAAAACTCTATACAACCCAGCTTCAGTAACATTAAAACTTACCGTGACATATTCTGTACTAGTTACATTTGAGATAAAATTAACCAATCCATCGCTATTTTCAACATCTACCCAAGAACTGGTATCTGTATCAAATACTTGTAGCTTAATTACCGCTAAAGTCATTGCTTTAATATTAGTTTCTGCAGTTCCACTCCATGTACTAATAGAAAACTCAAACTTTGAAAGGTTTGTATAACTGCTCAAATCATATTCAATATAACTAGTCAAGTTAAGGCTTTTTGGCGCAAGTACTATAAATGCTCCTTGAACATTATGTGGTTCAAATGTGCTTGTATTAATTTGCGCTCTCATCTTATTTAAAGTAAAAGTATCACTATTGCTGTTAGTGTATTCAAAACTAGTTGTGTCATAACCCGTTTTTGCTGCTGTTCCAAAATCATCTGTGTAAACTAACACTTCTTCTTTAGCTGCAAAAGTAGTCCAAGTTAAATTATCGATCACCAATTGACCATTAGTTGTTTTTATCATAATTGTAAATTCGCCATCAATGTCAATATTTTCAACTGTAAAAGTAGTGACTGCTTTATCTGTAACTGTAACAGAAGTTCCAATTAGGACTCCATTAATATATAACTCAACTGCTACTCCTGTAGAAAAAGCATTGTAGAATTGAACACTAAAGCTTGAAATTCCACCTTGAATAGTTGCTGTTAAAGATGCATTTGCATCATTTGACAATCTATTTAGAGTAAAAGCTTTACCATCTAGAGTTTGATCTCCTCTGGCACCATCATATGTCCATACAACTCCATTTACACCAGTGAAGCTTCCATCCAAATATGAACTGCTTGTTTCTGGAAAAGCATCAAATGTTTCAATAAATGTTTGTGTATCTGATGGATTAACATCCATAGTTATAGCAAATTTCAATTCTATTTCTTGAGAATAACCTAAAGCATCTATCATAGTGACTTTGACGCTATTTGTTACAGTTCCAGCAACAAAATCAGATACGATAGTACTTATCAAAGTATTGCCATTAATTTCTTTCCAATTTGAACCAGCTAAAGTTCCTTCAGCATCCCAAGTATACTCAATACCTGTATATTCTAACACGACAACTGTTGATCCAGTAGCACGGTAAAGTGCTCCAAAGAATCTTGCCATGTCAAACATAATTCCTTGATACATATCATTTTCATTATGAGCTAATAATACTGATTCTAAGTATTGATTGTTAATAACGTATCCATTAACAGTAGTTTCTTCCATTAAGTATGTATAATCAGTGTACTCATATAATAATGCTGCATCTAAAGTATTTTCTAATGCTTGATAAGCTTCATCAACTTCTGGGATTAAAACTGCATCTAATTGAATTTTTTGATCTCTAAAGTTATAGACAACAAATTCAACAGTTGGTAAAGTATCGCCAACTTCATACATTCCAGGAACATAGCTTAGCCAATCTGAGTAATATCTGATAGTAACTGTTCCAGTTGTAACTCCATCAGCCAAAGTATAACCTAATGTCATATCTGAACCACTAACACCTTGATAAGTAAATCCATCAAAACTGTAGAGTCCACCAGCATCAAACTCATCAAATACATGAATTTCATCAGCTGTAACAACATTAACAATTAAATCGTTGTCACTAGAAACTAACTGTAATAATTCAGCTCCTGAACCTAACTGACGAGCGCTATTGAAAGCTGATAAAACTCCTGAATAAATTACTTCATCTCCAATATTGAGATCAGTTTTTGACCCTGGTCTATACATGAAGAATCCTACTCCATTAGCATCTTGAATGAAAGCTCCATCATAAGTGATTGCTGTTACAACACCTTGAACTCTAATTACTGTTCCATTTGCTAAATCATAGGCATCTGCTGTTTTTGCAGTAAGTAAAGTGAAGTCTTCAAATATCGGTTTTAAAGTAAATGTAAATGTTACAGTGTCTGCAACTTGTCCAATTGATATAGTTGCAGTAATCACAACTGTTGCATCAGTTCCCAATGCACCTGCTAATGTTAAATCATTACCATCGATACTAGCAAGTAATCCAGCATCAGTTGTAATTGCCCAAGTGATAGTTGAACCCTTAGAACCAGTAGCCAGAAGTGTTATTACAGTTTCTGCATATAATGTTGCGCTTAAATCTAACGCTTCAACTTCTGCTTTATCAATAGCGAGTTTATCGATATCAGTTTCTCCCACTAGAATTATAACAAAAGATGCAGTATCTGTATAAACTGGATCAGTACCAATAGACAATGTTGCGGTAATGAAAACTGCTGCTGTTGTATATTCAGTAACAGACCCTAAAGTAAGAGTTGCACCGTCTAATGTTGCATTAGAACCTTCGTCAAGGGTAATAGCCCAAGAAATTGTTGAACCATATTCACCTGTTGTAGGTAATGTAATCGTAGTTGCTGCATAAAGGATATCATTTAAGTCTAGTTGAGCCTTGTCAACTTGTAACTTAATTTCATCAGTTAATTGAACAACATCAAGTGCATGAATACCTATGTCAGTAATATAATCTTGACCATAAGCAATCCATTCTTCTAAATCAAATGTATCATTTCCAGAAAGAATAGAAGGTTTTCTCACCCAAGTAAGTTCAGCTGCAACTTTATCATCTTTTGCATGTCCAATATTTAAGATAGTGTCAATAATTACTCCAGCTTTTCTTAAGACAACTACGTCATCTCCGTTATAAGCTGTAACACTTGGGAATGCTAAAGTAATGTCCGCAAGAGCTTTAATTGCTGCGTTTGCTCCATCATTAGCAATAACTAAAACTTCACCATCTTTTAAAACTCCTGTTAAGTTATAAGTGTTAGAAACATTTAAACTACCATTTGAGTAAAGTTCAATAACATAATCTGTCAAATCAACATCTTCACCAGTTCCATTAAAGATTTCTAACCATTTGTTGTTAGATGATCCTTCTCCATATTCACTGAAGAATAGGTCTACTGTAGTTGAAGTAATTGTCAAAGCTTTTACAACTAACTGAACTTCGATTAAACTTGCTGAAGTTCCATTTTCAGCTCTAATAATTACTTGAGCAGTAGCATCATAACCATATGGTCTTGTTACTAAAATCTTTCCAGGAGTGGTTTCAAAATCGATATAATTAGTAGCATTTCCAAAAATGTCATAAATAGAGTAAGTAGTTCCATAGATACCCACTGGAATATCATAATCTGCATCTAATGTAAATATATGTGGCAAATTAGCTAAGTCATAATTTAATTTTTCATTATCAGTTAATCCGTTGCTGCCTTTTTCAAATTGATCAGCATTAGAAACTAGCAACTGATATCCATTATACCAACCTAAGATTGCTCCTGTAATAACAACTTCATCCCCAGGAATTAGTGTTAACAATTCTGTCTTAGCAGCATCATAACCTGATGAACGGTTATCAATACGCACTAGAATTTCTTTGTTGTTTGCATAATCAATCAACGTAAATTCATAAGTTCCATATCTATCCGCTGTTGGGACATCTTTTAAAACAAATCCGGTTAATCCTACCATTTGTCCTTGATATGCCAATAAAGCTTCATTTGTGAAATCTACATTGGTTATATCTACTGGACTTGGTAAAGCTGGAGTAGTTGCTGTTACTTCATAACTTGAAACTGTAAGTTTATATAAGCCATTACTTATAGTAATCTTACCTGTTAAAATCAATTCTGAACCAAGAGGAATAAGTGCAAATTCTGCTTCTTGAGCTTTGCTTAATCCTAAAGCAATACCTGCTGTTGCATCTTGGAAGAAATACTCATAAGCTTTAATATCAGTAGTTAAAATACCTTGAACTTTAATTAAATCTCCTGTAGGCGCTGTATATGCTAACAATACATCTTCTATTGGTAGTGGTCCTACTTGAATTTTAAATATTTTAGTATCTGTAACTGTTCCTTTTGAAGCTGTAACGGTGATTGTAACTTCTGTTTGCTCAGTTAAGCCTGCTACTGATACAGCACCTGTTGAAGAATCAATAATTGCTTCATGTGATGATGCATAATCAAGAGTTACACCATAAAGAGTTGCAATCCATTCTAATGTTGTATCATCTATAATTTGATTTGGCATTGAAATTGCTTCTAAAACAGCAGCAATTGCTTCTTCATCAGTATCAAATCCTAATTCAACATCAGCAGCTGTTCCAAAGAAGTTAGCATACCATACACTCTTGTCTGATCTCCAACCTTGAGTAATGATATCGATAGTAATCTCTTTGCCATGGAAAGCTTTTAAAATGTCCATATCAGATTTATAATAAATCATGATTGAATCGCCATTAGGTTGTGTAGCACCTGTTGCTAACGCTGCATCAAAATCATAATCTGTTGGCACTAAGAATACTGAGTAATTACCCCAAGCATCATTAAAGTATACTTTTGCAGTAACTGTATATTGTTGATAAATAAACAAGTCTTGAGGAGTTGGTGTATTTAGTGAAGTAATGATATCTAAGATACCAGACACAACTGTAATTGGTGCTGTAGATACAGCAGCAGTTGAAGGTTCAGCTCTTAAAGGTTTCATATCAGTACCAGATAATTGATAAGCATTATAATAAATATCAACTATACCAGTAATGTCATATACACTTCCTAATTCAGCTGTGAATGAAGGTGAGTAAATATAAAGAATCTTATCTCCATCAGTAAAGAAAACATCTCCACCTGAATACATTGCAATTACTGTTACTCCAAGAATCTTGACATAAGCGTCTTCTCCTAAATCAAGCGCTGCTTGAATAGTAGCTACTTCTTGTCCAGCTTCCATAGCCGCAACTGTGAAAACAACATCTTTAGTATAATCAACTCCACCAATAGAGATAGTAGCTGTCATAGTTACTACTACATCATTATCTTCTGGTTGTGTAATTTCACCGATTGGATCGATTACGTCTGGATGGCTTGATGTCCATACAACATCATAAGCTATACCTTCAGCATCAGTCCCACTAGTCAAGAATTCCAAAGCATCATTATCTGCTGATGTCCATTTTTCCTTTGAAGGGAAAGCAGTAACAACCAAGAATACTTCGTTAGCTCTTTCCTGATCAGATTTATCCAAAGCCTCAATAGTTACGAAGAACATGTAACTTTCAGAATCTGTTCCATCTGAAACAGTAGCAGTTAAAATAACTGTTTGATCTCCTAAAGCATAACTTGGACGATGAACGGTTCCATCATTTTCCAAATATGTTTGATTACTACTAGTCCAAACAATGGCAACGTCATCGATTTCTGCTAGTAAAACCAAGTCTTCTGTAGCAAGAAAATCTTCATTCTCCAACGTATCAGCATAATAAACCTTTAATTGATCGATAAGATCTAATAAGTCGATAGGTTCTGCTGTTGTTGTTGTAGTTGTTGTTGTAGTAGTCGTCGTTGTCTGCGTTGTAGTTGTAGTTGTAGTCGAAGCTGTTGTAGACGCAGTTGTTGATTGCGTTGTCGACGCAGTTGTTGATTGTGTTGTTGACGCGGTTGTTGATTGCGTTGTCGACGCAGTCGTTGAATCTGTACTTGATTCTGTTGTTTCGGTTGTTTGTGTTGTAGTAGCGGTTGTGGTTGCTGTAGTTGTTCCAAAGAAATCACAACCTGCCAATAAAAACATAAACAAGAAAATAAGTAAGAAACTAATAATCTTTTTGTTCATATTATCCTCCTTTTAGATAATTTTATATAGTTAAATTAATTCAGTTATTAATTTAAGCCCTAACTTAAAACTCTTTCAGAATTCGATTTAGCAGCTGCGATTGCATTATCAATAATCTGTTGTTTTGTCGTTCCTTCTAAAGAACCGAGAATTACTCTTTCAAAAGCAATTTCTACTTCTGCTCTCGCTTTTGAAGAACCGACAAATGCTTGATCATAGAACAAGAAGTCTGCTTGCATAGCTGCTGCATTAGCTGCCATAGATTTCATCAACATTTCTCCACTTAGCGGCTGTCCTTGATTACTTAATCCATTTCTAAAGTTGATATAAGTAGCTTCATCATAGACTGAATATCTAACAGGTGAATAACCTGTTTCCAATGCAAAGTCTAATTGGACTGCTTTACTTGTAAGGAATTTCAAGAATAACCATGAAGCTAATTTTTGTTGGTTTGTTCCCGCTGTTGTAATTGACATGTTTGTTCCTTGTTGGATTGCTGTTCTCTCTTCAGGTTTATCAGCATTGTAAGGCATTGGTGCCACACCAAATTCAAACACGAACTGACCGTTTACCATATCTGGAGTATTATATCTCGCTCCACCAGTAGATCCAAATGTTACTGCAGTCTGACCAATTTTGAATGCATCAGAAGCATATTCTGTTCCCCATTTTCCCGGTAAAGTGAATACAGTATCACGGTTATCAAAGAAATAACTCAACATATCTCTTGTTTGAGGGTTGTCAAATAAAATCAAACCAGTTCTTTGAGCAGTTATACCAGTGTATTGTCCACCCCATTGTCTTGTTAAAGTAATAAATGCATTTGCCCCTGAATCATAAGTTATCGGTACAAAATTTGCTTTAATATTAGCTATTTCTTCTGGACTCTTATGAAGTGATTGTGTAGATGATTGGTTTAATTTTGTTGTAATCTGATCGATTACACCATCTTTAATCGCTTTTAAATCATCTGCAACAGCAAACAATCCTTGCCATGTATTAGGTACGGAATCAATTACCCCATTAGCAATCAAAATATCAAACATAGTTTTATTGTATATCATTACTTCAGTTGACTTATTGAATGGAACTGAATAATATTCACCATCATTTGTATACTGTGAATTTTCACGACGATAACTCAACAATATATCTAAGAATGATTCTGATGGATTTGCTGGGTTATATCCATGAATTGGATGAGTAATAAATGGTGTCAATGGAATAACAGCTGCATTATCGATATACTCCATTACGTGGTCAGGGTAATTCTGTACTATGTTAGGAATTTGTCCACCTCTGATTGCATTGACAACGTTTTGGCGTAACTCATCATAGTTGTTACCATTTTTAATGATATTGACTGTAATGTTTGGATATAACGTTTTGAACTCAAGTGCATATCTATTCAAAGCTGCTTCAATAGTTGCACCGTTTGAATGCCATAAATCGATAGAAATATTATCTGTTGTTAAAGTCTCAGGAATACTGTAAGCAGTTAAATCTTTGACTGTCAAAGTTATTTCTTGAGTAATAACATTCCCATCACTATCTTGAGCATATGCATAAACACTATAAGTTCCAACTCTTGTAGTTGAATAACCCCCAAGAATTGTAATTGGTATTTCACCATCTTCAGGGTCTATTGCTTTTGCCCCAGCAAGCAAGTTCAAGGTTTGTGAACCTTTATAATATGATTGCCTTGGAAATAATCCTACAAAATAAGGCATGCTTCCACCAGGTGATTGTGTGGTGGTAGTTGTGCTTTGTGTAGTGGTAGTGGTTGTTTGTGTTGTTTGTGTAGTCTGTGTTGTTTGTGTTGTCTGATCACCACTTGTTGTTTCGCCTGATGTTGTAGACTGTGTTGTTGTTGTCTCAGAAGAGACAGTTGTCGATATTGTGGTCGATTGTGTAGTTGACTGTGTAGTCGACTCAGTCACAGTTTCAGTTGAAGACGAAGTTGTAGCTGTAGTTGTTGTTGTTTCATCTATTGGAACAATTATAAAGCCTCTATCGCAACCAATGATTGCAATTGACAATAGAAGAAACATAAAAATTGTGATAAATCTCTTATATATTCTCATACTCTACCTCCTTATAGATAATTATATACCTAATATCATTATAATATATTTATTTGATGTTTTTGTAATTAATTTGTAAAACTATTCTTCGACTATGACAATTTTTCCAGAAATCTGAGCAGTTGCACCATCATCATCACTGACCATCATGGTAAACTCTAATTCTTGTCCAACGCCAAGAATTTGAACTAGGAAAATTTTCATATCATCATATATGTAGTTTCCATCTTCATCAGTTTTTATATCCCCATAGAATTCTTCATCTGCTTCGTTGATTTCTCCATCGAAGTTTGCATCATCACCTTCAACCCAAATTTCATAAAAAGAGGTGATAATCAATCGATTGGAAATATTATAAAACTTATTGGATCTTCCCAAAGAAACTCCTGATTGATTGTAGTCAACTGCCATAATATTTTGATTGTTGACAAGATCTTCAATAATATCATCAGGATGGAAATCATCGCCTCTTACATGATTATAAATTACCATGTTTATATCAATCATTTGATCACCTTCGATTTTAACAATCTTTGGTGGGCGATTAACTTTCGACGGACAAGCCATCATGGAAAAAGCTAAAATAATTGCCAGAAGTGACATTATAATTCTTTTCATCTTAATCACTCCTCTCTTAACCTTTAGTTCCACTTCGGCCAATACCATTCATGATATACTTACGGAAAGTAAAGAAAACTATCAATAAAGGTACTGTAACCAAAGCACTTGCTGCTATTTGTAAGTTATACATTACTCGTCCATTATCTTGAACAAAAGCAGTATCTCTCAATGCATTTGAAATAAGCCAATAATTCTTTCCTTCTTGTCCACCAACTCCAGTTATGATTCGTGGCCAGATGTAAGCATTCCATGAACTGAAAATATTGAGAATGGTAATTGTGAAAATAGTTGGACTTGCAATAGGCACCATAACTCTCATCAAGTACTTAAAGTCTGAACACCCATCAACTCTAGCTGCTTTATATAATGATTCTGGAATCTGCTTGAAATTTTGTCTTAAGAAGAAAATATATGAAATACTGGTTACAAACGGAATTATCATCGCCAAGAAATATTGATTCTCACCGGTGGGCATTCCTACCCAACCAAAGCCATTTTTACTGACGGTGATAAAGTTTGTAATAATGTATAATTCTCCAGGAATCATCATTGTCATAATCAAGATTGAAAATAGCAACTCTCTTCCCTTGAACTCTATTCTTGCAAAAGCATATGCTGCAAAAATAGTTGTAATAATTGTTCCTGCTGTTGAGAACAAAGCAATAATAACTGTATTTCTAATATAAAGTCCAAAATTAAGTTCTGTCAAAACAACTTTATAGTTAACCCAATTCATTCTTGAAAAACTGATAAAGAACTCTGGATTGGTTGTTGTTGCCCCAGTAAAATCTTTTAAAGATGTCAATATCATCCAATAAAACGGAATGACGATTAATAATGCCATTAATACTAAGAACAGATATGTGAATAATAATCTCACTACATAAGTTACATTTTGTCTACGAATACTCTTTTTAATTGATAACGAGTATTCATCTAAATGGCTTGTATCTTCTGCTTGTTTTTTCGTAGTCAAATCTTTAAACTTGCTCTTTATTGCGGGAATTATACTCTTAAAAAACTCCTTTGGTTTATAACCCTTCACAAACTCAACTAAAACAAACATATTATAAATTCTAAGTCCTGCACTTACTGGATTGAAAGAAAAGAAATTAATAATTGCCTGTGTAAATTTTGAAGCCGCTACATAAGAATCAACTTCATAAATAGTTCTTGTTTTTAGTTTTTTATAGTTTATCGCAAACATCGGTACAGCTACCAAAGCAAACAAAATAATCATTGCAATAATACTATTCATTTGAAATTTATCCCAAGTCATCCATAAAACATCATAACTTGGCAACATGAATTGCAAATTATCCAAATCCATTCTACCGTTGATTATTTCTGGCAATTCTAATTTATTGAACAAAAACAGAAAAAGAGTAATATAACTGACAATTGCTAAAATATCGAATAAAAATGTTAGTCTCTCAATCTTATTTGACTTCACAAATAATTGTTTATCCATCATATCGCTCCCCTCCTAGTAATGAACACGTTTTTTGCTGACTTGCATCTGAACTAAAGTTAGAACTAATATAATAGCAAACAAAATCAAAGAAGCCGCTGCAGCTACAGATAAGTTACCTGCATTGCTACCATCGATAAATTGATAGATATACATAACGATTGATTGGAGATTATAATCCACTCCTGGAGGAGCCCCTGATACACCGAACAAGGCGACAATCGCATTATAAATCTTAAATGCTCCAATGACTGATGTGACCAAAATATAAAATATCATTGGAGAAATCAAAGGAACGGTAATGTTAGTAAAAATTCTTCCTCTAGGAGTTGCATCAATTGCAGCTGCTTGATAGTACTGCTTGTCAATTCCTTGAATACTGGTTAGAAAAACCATTATTTTGAAAGCTAGCGAAGACCAAATACTATAAAATATCAAGACGAACATCGATCTCCAATAAACTGCTCCACTTTCAACCCATGATAGTCCTTGTGCTTGTATCCCTACCATTCCTAACAACTGATTTACCAAACCACCATCACTTCTAAACATATAAGCGAAGACCAAACCAATCGCTATTGTGTTGGTAACGTATGGTAAGAAATAAATTGTTTGGAAAAAACTTTTTAAAGGCTTTATAGAGTTCAAAGCAACCGCAATAAACAAAGCTAGCAAGACTGAAATTGGTACGCTGATAAACACAATAATCAGCGTGTTAATAACAGCGCTAGAGCCAGTATGTGCAGCTGGGATAATAAAGGACTCATCGGTAATTACTGTTAGAAAGTTGCCAAATACAGTATAACCTGTAATGGTGTTATTTGACATGTTATAGTTTTCATAAACTACTAAAGCAAACGAGTTTATAATTGGCCAAAATGTAAAAATTGATAAAACAATCAAAGCTGGTGAAAGATAAAGCAATGCTTTAGCCCAGCCAGGGAATTTGGATGCAACATTCAAATTATGCTTATCCAGAAATTTACCGATTCGCTTTTTGAAATTGTTAACGACCCTTCTTACATTCCAAAAGAATGTCTTTACAGCGGTTTTAAACCGCAATAAAACCCTTTTGGTATTAGCAATAAAATCAGCCATGGTTTACTACCTGCCCTGTTTCCTTGTCAAAAATATATATTCTTTCATTCTTTATTGTTAAACTAACGCTCTCGTTACTATCATCAATACTATCAGAATCAACTAAAGCCCTAATGTTTTTACCGTTCAACTCAAAATGTATCATCGTATCTCTACCAATATGGAATATCTCATTGATTTTTGCTTTGAAACCATCTTCTTTTACTCTGAAGTTTTCAGGTCTCATTCCAATATCATAAAGGCCATCTGTTATATCCACCTTTGCAAACTTTTGGTCGTTTAAAATAAGGTATCCTTTTTTAACCTCAGCTTCAAAAGTATTGATTGGAGGATTACCTAAAAATTTAGCTACAAATAGGTTAGTCGGATTATTATACATGACTTGAGGAGCATCATACTGTTGTTCCTTACCAAAATCTAATACCACCATTTTGTCAGAAATACTCATAGCTTCTTCTTGGTCATGAGTAACAAAGATTGTTGTAATGCCGATTTCTCTTTGAATCCTTTTTATTTCTTCGCGCATTTGCAATCTTAATCTTGCATCAAGATTAGACAACGGTTCATCTAATAATAGAACTCTTGGTTTCTTAACTAAAGCTCTGGCAATTGCAACTCTTTGTTGCTGTCCACCTGAAAGTTGTGATGGCTTTCTATCTAACAACTCTCCAATACCAACCAAGTTTGCCATCTCTTTAACCCTTTCAATCGCTTCATCTCTAGGTACATCAAGATTTTCAAGCGGAAAAATGATGTTCTTAAACACTGTCATATGTGGATAAAGAGCATAGTTTTGAAAAACCAGTCCAATTCCCCTTTTTTCTGGAGCTAATTTTGTTACATCATCATCTCCAAAGAATATTTTTCCTCCTGTAGGTTTAACCAATCCTGCAATCATAAAAAGCGTTGTTGATTTCCCGCATCCAGACGGTCCTAAAAGTCCTACAAGTGTTCCAGATTCAATTGTGATATCTAGTTTATCCACAGCTGTTGTTTCAGCTCCGGTTTTGTTCGTGAAAATTTTAGTCAAATTTTCCAATCTTAATTCCATTTAATAAATCCTCCTAAATATACCTGTATATAGTAATAAAATTAAAAAAATCTTTTTTTCTTTCTAAAAAATATGATATATGTCATAAAAATCAAAACCGTAAAATATATCGCCATTCCAATCCAAAAAATATGAACATAATCATCTGCTATGTGAACTTTTTGGGGGAAAATATAATTATTCGCTATTTCTTGTAAATCTTCAACTGATGGTAATCTCTCATAATCAACATAAAAATCATCAATAAAATCATTAATTGTGAAGTCGTCTTCATTTATGTTGAAATCGCTTTCAAATATAGTTGAATTATTTTTATCAACCAATAATATTTTATCAAAAGTTGTACTTAAAAACAAATCTTTTGACAAGTATATCGTATTCCTATCATTAATGCCATTAATGATATTCAAAGTTCTGAACCTTTGAAGGCTGATTTTTGTTGTCTCTTCTGTAATACTGTTCTTGATTACAATATGGCTGATCAATGACAAATCTTGATAATCACTATAAACTATTAAATAGATATTCTCATCAGTTTCTAATAACCCATCATTATTAATATTTGTTCTTAAAACCTCATATCCAATAACTTCGTAACCAGATTCAATAACTTCAATTATTGGTTCACTCTTATGATAATTTGGAATTGAAGTATAAAAATAGTAGTATTTGGGATACTCAAAATCTTCATCTGTTAGTGATGATCCAAAAACATCCTCTAAATATCTTGTCTGCATCATATCTCTTGAATAAGAAAATGCAAGAAGAAAAAAACCAACTGCAATCAATGCATATAAGAATCTTCCAAAAACTCTCATTCGTGAATTCCTAAACCATTTTCCCTAGCAAATCTCTCTGCTTCTTGGAACCAACGATACAAATAACGGTTATTGAACACCAAATTGGAGTCAGAACTATAATAGTTATAAGAAAAACCATTTAAAACCAAATGATAATTTAGCAATATCCATCCACTCAAATGTTCAGTCCTAACAACAACATCAAAGCTATTCTTAATTTCGATTGTTAACCCTTCAACGCCTAGATCAACCCAAATCAACCCAAGCCGTCTTCCATAAGTATCTTGATAACCTAAATCTGGGTCACTTTGAATATAGTAAGACAATGCATTGGTCAAGATATATGTTGTATATTCTTTCGCTTCAAGACCCCATGGATCAACAGAAGGAAAAGTTTCTGGTGTATCAGTACCTAAAAATCTGACTCTTTGACTTCCGGTAAAACCAGGAGTAAAAGCTGCAGTGTCACCATCATTAATATAATCTAAATTAACTAAGTTCATACCACCTAATGGATCATAAAAATCTCTTGGAATAATTGTAAATTGCAATTTATCCGGTATAACAACTGGATGAGTTCCTAATATCTCAACATAATCTGGAACAAAAGCATGCCATTGATTGATGTTAAAAATCCTATTACCTTTGATTACTTCTTCATTTCTAACAAAAACCTCTTCATCCATCAAGAAATCACGGTTTCCAATATTATATATCGTATCGATATAAGTGCCGTTTAGATAGCGAATTTGAATGACATCATTGCCATCAAAAATCAAGTCTGGGCTCATCAAATCAGCTTTCACTAAAATATTAGCATTAGCGTTGCTGTTAGCTATGACGAATGTCATTGCCGGTTCAAGAAGTATTTCCGGTAAATCAATACGATAACTTAAATTAAAAGAGCCGTTAAGATAGATAGCTATATGATAATCTGATAATTGAATAGCACTGTTGGTAGGATTATATATTTCTATTGCTTGGTCGTCAGTAAAATTACCGCTATCAACATATTTAGAAATAATTAAACTTGTTTCTGAAGAAGTAAAGGTATTTTTGTATAGGTAGACAGTAACAATACCTTCCTCATAAAAATCTCCAATTTCTAGATCTTTATATCCTGCAAAACTATCTTCTGGATAATCATCATTCACAATAAATTCAAAATCATGATTAATCTGTAGATCATTAAGAATTGAAATAATCTCAATCTTCATCTTATTTGTCAAATCAGGTAACCTTACAGAATTATATCCGATATTAACTGTAACAACATAACTTGGAACAATTGTATCTCCTGCTTTAAGACCCAATCCATAAGAACTGAAAGTTTGATCAACAACAGTATTATCCGTGACAATTTCAAAAACAAAACTGATTCCTAAGCCTGAGAGAGTTATAAATATATCTATTTGATTTTTCCCAGTTAAATCAGGTAGAACTAATCTTGGTGTAGCTATTTTAACAATCACTAGAGCACTTTGATCAATCATATCTCCAGCAACAAGTCCAGATTCATACCTTAGAAATTCATTCTCAGCTACTTCCGTATTGGTTTCATATTGAATCTCATAATTTATTCCTAAGCTATTTAGTAAACTACGTATTTCAGATCGAGTCAACCCAGCTAGATCAGGAAGTTCAACTAAAGCCAAAGTAGTAGTTTCTGTGGTAGGTATTGTCTCTGAAGTTGTAGTTGTAGAAGTAGTTAAAATTGTAGATGTAGTTGTCTGTGAAGTTGTAGTTATAGTTGAAGTTGTGGTTATAGTTGAAGTTGTTGTATTGTTTTGAGTGGTTGTACTTGTTGTTGTTGCTGTAGTTTCACTACCACACGCAATAAACAAAAAACTTAAACTTACCACAACAATTGCAATAATTATTTTTTTTAACATTACAGTGATTCCTTTCTATTTTTGGAGTAAAATTCACCCCTAAAGTAACTACAAAGGATTATTCGAGAATAATCCTTGTCTTTTAGTGAAAAAAAAAGAAACTCCATTTATATCTGGAAATTTCTTTCTCAAAAAACTATCAAAAGATAGTATTAGCAAAAAATCCGGTAACGAATGACAATATTCCGTCTAGATACCCTTGTGAATAAGCAAAATATGCAATAGCTCCTAAAATTGCTATAACCAAAAAAGCCTTAACAAACTTCTTAATGAATACGAATAATCCGATTATAACAAAAATACCGATTGCTAAAATAACCAATCCCTGCATCCACATATCCATATTAGTCAACAAGTCTAATGCTTGACTTACATAAGGTTCAATAAACTCACCGATTGTGTCTGTTATCGCTAAAGTGCTTAACATGATTCTTCCTAACAAAGTGATCCCCTCCGTTATTGCTTTATTTGTTATTATTATATCATAATAATATGTTTCTAGAAGTAATTTTTTTATAAAATTTCAATTTACAGTTTTTTTCTATTTTCTATCGCTTTTGATAAAGTCAAATCATCAGCAAACTCTAAATTCAACCCTACTGGAACACCATAGCCTATTCTGCTAACCAATACATCAATATTCTCTAAAACCTTTTTAATGTAAAGAGCTGTCGTTTCTCCTTCTGGAGTAGATGAAGTGGCAATAATCAATTCTTTAACCTCTTCGTTTACTACTCTTTTCCATAGGTTCTCCATATTAATATCCTCTGGACCTCTACCTTCAATCGGTGAGATATTACCATTTAACACATGATATAAACCTTTGA
>Ga0334883_1001850_pt1 | contig 28912 bp, 18 predicted proteins | sample GraSluR1_MG_6_FD_207230 | JGI IMG/M metagenome (GOLD analysis project Ga0334883, IMG submission 207230) | Sludge microbial communities from methane-producing bioreactor in Wageningen University, Netherlands - Granular Sludge_09_05-R1 | ecosystem: Engineered > Bioreactor > Anaerobic >...
CTGGCCCATGAGACGACAAGGCCTTGTCGTCTCCTGGGCCAGATACCATTCTGCCTTGGAGGTCGTAGACCTCCGCAAACTCCACGCGGGCCCGGACGAAATCCCCCGGCTGCGGAGCCCGGCCCGGCGGCCCCTCGGGCGTGTCACCGAGGGCCACCTTGATCTCGGCATCGACCTCGGGTGCATCCCGGTAGGTGCGGCCCCGCCACAGCTCGGTCCCGGCGATGGGTTCCTCCAATAAGACGGTGAGCTCCCGACCGACAAAACGCTGGTTGTGACGCAGGGAGATGTCCTCCTGAAGCTGCATGAGCTCGTCCAGGCGCTCATCGGCCAGCTCCATCGGCACCTGCTCGTCCATCTCGGCCGCGCGGGTGCCGGCCTCCGGCCAGTAGCGGAAGCACGACAGCCGATCGAAAGCCGCGGCCTCCACGAACCGCAGGAGCTCCTCAAACTCCCGGTCCGTCTCTCCGGGAAAGCCGACGATGAAGGTGGTCCTGATCGCGGGGTCGACGCCTGTGGCACGGATGGCCTGCAGCAGGTTCAGGTAGCTCTCCGCATCCCCCGCCCGTCCCATGCGGCGCAGAAGTGGGGCCGATGCGTGCTGCAAAGGGATGTCGAAGTACGGGACCAGAGGGGGGCCGCCACAGAGCCTGCCGATCACCTCGTCGTCCAGATGACGGGGGTACAGATACAGCGCACGCACCCAACCGCTGAACGGCACGGCGAGAAGCTCGTCCAGTAGCCGGTGCAGGGCGACGGGCGGCGACAGGTCGCGGCCGTAAGCCGTGGTGTCCTGGGCGATCAGGCAGACCTCGGACACATCCTGGCCAGACAACTGCTCCAGTTGTTGCACCAGCAGATGCGGCGGCACGCTGCGGTAGGGGCCACGGAGGTCGGGGATCGTGCAGAAGGCGCAGCGGTTACTGCAGCCGTCGGCGATCTTGAGGTACGAGAGCCAGGCGGCGCCGGTATGCAGCCGGGGGGTGCTGCCGTCGTAGACGTAAGTCAGCGGACAGTCCAGGAAGACCTTCTCTCCGCGCATGGCGCCTTCCACGGCCTGGAGCACCCGGGGCACCGCTCCGACGCCCACGAAGGCGTCCACCTCGGGGAGCTGCCCGAGCAGCTCGCGGCCGTGGCGCTGCACCAGACAACCGGCGGCGATCAGCGCCCGGCAACGGCCCTCCTTGAGCTCCGCCAGGTCCAGGAGGGCATCGATGGCCTCCTCCTGAGCGGGCTCGATGAACGCACAGGTGTTGACCACGATGACATCCGCGGCTTGTACTTGCTCGACCACCTCATACCCCGCCTGGTCCAGCAGGCCGAGCATGGCTTGGGAATCGACAAGGTTCTTGGGGCAGCCCAGGGAGACCAGGGCCACTGTGGTTTTCGGAAGCATTGGTTGGACGCCGCGCCGAGCCCTCAGGTCCGTTTCTGGAAGATCAGGCAGTAGTGATGATGGTAGTTGGGTACGAACACCTTCGGAAAGCCCCAGATCCCGAGACGCTTGCTGTCCTGGCACCAGATGCGCTCGCCCTGGAAGCTGAGCGTGCGGGAGATCCGTCTGGCCAGGTCCCAGGCCAGAGGCTTGACTTCCTTGTCCTTCGTCCGGCAGTTCTGAACCACGCAGACCAGGTACTTGCCGGGATTCAGCAGGCACGCACAGCCGTCGAATACCCGGCCGAGCTGCTCGATGAACTCGTCGTAATCCGCGACGTTCGCCAGGTCCCTGTCGGATTCGCTATAGGTGGTGTCCAGGTTCTTCTTGCCCCGCAGCTTGTGGGTGGACTCCACCCCGCCCCGGCTGTGCTGCAGCATGTCCCAGTACGGCGGGGAGGTCATCACGAAATCGAAGCCCGGCAGGCCGTCCTCGCCCCTCTGCGGCCCCGGTGCCCCCGCCCACATCTCCGGCTCGGCGAGGCGGCGCGCATCCCCCTCGATCACGGCCACCCGGCGCTCCCCATCCAGGCGGGCCAGGCGTTTGGACGCCACCTCCGCATAGCGCGGCGACAGCTCCACGCCGATGCCGCGGCGATCGTTCTCCAGGCAACTGACCAGGGTGGCGCCGCTGCCGCAGAAGGGGTCCAGCACCCAGGCGTCTCTCTTGGTGAAGAACTGCAGGAACTGCTGCACCATCTCCTCGGGGTACCGCGCCGGGTGCAGTTCGGTATCCTTGTTCTTGCGCCCGCGGTGCGAGTCGCAGATGAACCAGGACTTGGTGAGCTTGATCCATTCCGTGCCGCTAAGGTCGTTCAGATCGCCCGCATTGCCCTGCTTCGGCTGCCTGGTGGGCGCGGGATCCTCTGGAAGCAGTGGTAGCGTGCGCAGGGCATCCTCAGGGGCCATGTGGCGTGCCTACTCCTCGTCCGCACGCGCGTCGGAACCCGCCTCCTCGGGTCGGGGTTCCGCGATCGCGGGGGTATCGGGGTCCTGATCCTCGTCGGTCAAGAGCGCGAAGCTCTCGGCCTCGTCGATGGGTTCGTCGTCCTCCGGCGCTCCGCGGGGGCCGCCCAGTGCGGCATCCGCCATGCCGGGGGCGATGTAGACCTGACGGGGTTTGGAGCCCTCGTGGGGGCCGACGACGCCGCGCTGCTCCATCATGTCCACGATGCGCCCGGCCCGGGCGTAGCCCACCTTGAAGCGTCTTTGGATCATCGACACCGAGGCCTCCTGCTCGCCCACTACATACTGCACCGCGGCGGCGTACAGCTCGTCGCTGGCCTCCATCTCGCCCCCGAAGTCGTCGCTTTCCTCGTCCTGCACCTCGGGGATGATGAGAAACTCCGGCTCGCCCTGCTTCTGCAGGTGCTCGACGATGCGCTCGATCTCCTTGCGCGTGACCAACGCGCCCTGGACGCGCTTGGCCTTGGAGGCATCGATGGGCTGGTACAGCATATCCCCGCGGCCGATGAGACGCTCCGCTCCCTGGCGGTCGAGGATCGTGCGCGAATCCACCTGGGAGGCCACCGAGAGCGCCACCCGGGAGGGCACATTGGCCTTGATGTTCCCGGTGACCACCTTCACCGACGGCCGCTGTGTGGCTAAGACCAGATGGATGCCGGTGGCACGGGCGAGCTGCGCGATGCGGCAGATGGAGAACTCGAACTCCGCCCGCCCCTGCATCATCAGGTCGGCCAGCTCGTCGATGACGATGACCACGTGCGGCAGTGGGTCGAACTCATCCACCGAGTGCTCCTTGGGCATCTGCGCCAGTGCATTGTACTCGGCGAGATTCACCACACCCTTGACCGCGAACTGGTCGTAGCGCTTCTCCATCTCCCGGATGGCCTTGCGCAGCACGTCCGCGGCGTGCTTGACCGAGTAGACCACCGGAGCCATGAGATGCGGGATACCGTCGTAGACCGCGAGCTCGACCCGCTTGGGGTCGACCATGATGAAGCGCACGTCCTCGGGAGTAGCGCGCATGAGCAGAGACACGATCAGCGAGTGCAGGCACACGCTCTTGCCCGAGCCGGTGGCCCCGGCGATGAGCAGATGAGGCATGGAGGCGATATCGCACACCACCGGCTGTCCGGCGATGTCGCGGCCGAGAGCGAAGGCCAGAATCGAGGTGTGCTCCTGGAAGTCATCGCTCTCAATCAGGGCGCGGAGGCTCACGGTGGCCCGGGTGTCGTTGGGCACCTCGATGCCGATCGCCGACTTGCCCGGGATCGGCGCCTCCACACGCACGTCCACGGCGGCCAGCGCCATGGCCAGGTCGTCGGCCAGACGCACCACCTGGCTCACGCGAATACCCCGCTCGGGCTCGACCTCGTAGCGGGTCAAGACCGGCCCGCGCTCGTAGTGAGTCACCTTGGCATTGATGCCGAAGGACAGCAGTGTGTCCTCCAGCTTCAGTACCTGCTCGGCGGCCTCTTCCCGCATCTGGGCGCTGTTTTCCTGCTCATCGACGGCGTTGAGCATGTCCGGCGTCGGCAGGGCGAACAGGTCGGAGCCGCTGAGCAGGGGGCGCTGACCCATGGAGCGGCTCTTGTCACCCTTCGGGCGCCGGCGTGTGCCCTTCTTGCTCTCAGGAATCGGCGCCGAAGGCGGGCGCAGCACTGCCATGGGCGGGGTCGCGGGCGCCTCGGGTGCATCGGCCTCAACGGGCTCCGGGAGCGGCGCCGACACGACCTCCGGCTCCGGCTCCGGCACCGGCCGCGCGGGAACGGATTCCACCGCCCGATCATCGTCATCATCCAGGAGCACCATCGGCGGCCGCCTGCGCGGCTTGCCGGTCGCGGGGTCTTCCAGCTCCACATCGGGCCGACCGGCCTTGGCTCTCGAGCCACGGGGCCGCCTGGGCCTGGGCTCCTTTGGGCCGGGAAGCGCCGGGGCCGCACGCTTGATCGTGCCACCCGCATGGCCCGCCCCCCGAAGTACCGTCCCGCCGATGGCCTCCAGCATCTGCCGGGCGGTGGAGCGAGTCATCAGTGTGATCCCGGTAAGTACCAGGCCGACGACAACGATGAAGGCCGCGGGCGGCCCCAGGAAGCGTAGCAGCACGTAGGCCACGCCCGCACCCACATACCCGCCCCCGCCCATCAACCCCTGCGTGTCGCCCAGCATGGCCCGCCAGTCCGCATTCACCCGCACCTGCAGGAGCACCAGCAAGGCCGCCGTGAGCAGCCAAAGACCGCAGAAAAAGCGCCGGCCGGCCACAGCGGGAGCGTCGAAGCCATAGAAGGCGGCCACCAGGAACAGAGCCACCGGGACGGCGTAGGCACCCAGACCCACACCCACCCGCAGCGCCCAGGAGAGCTTCTCGGGTACCAGCCCCAGAGCGTTCCCGTCGTAGATCAGGCTGGCCAGCACGATGGCGCCGACGGTGCCGAAGGCCACCGCCGTCAGATCGCGTGCCAGCGCCTGGTGCTCCGTGTTGTCAGCCGCACGGGCCTTTGCCAAAGCCGTCACCCTCCGGTTGTCTGTTGAGTGCCATGTCGATTGGGGGTGATTGCGCCGCGTCTCGGAACCCTCGCCCGGCTACCCAAGTCCGCCAGGATGCCAATATAGCACAAACCGGGGCCGGGAGAAAGGGCACCCGTCCCATCTCCCGAAGCGCGGCCGGAACGCAGGAGCGGCCGACGGGTGAGATCAGCAGGACGGCGGCCCTGATGATCCGCGCGAGCCGATGACCGCGGTCGGCCGCGCCGGCGACGCGCCCCTCCCGTCCTTGCCCCCCCTCCGGTCCAGTGTTATACTGCCAAAGCCGCACTGTCTGGACCATACATCCCCTTCGCTTTTCCCGTAGGAGGCACTTCGTGTTACGCCGCACCACCCCCCGCATGGTGCTTGTCCTATGCGCTTGCGCGCTCTTGTGCTCTGGGCAGGCCTCAGCCAAGAAGATCAGTCTCAAGGTGCAGTTCCTCCCCACCCGTGACCTGGCGGTGACCCCCGACCAGAAGGCCATCCTGGCCATCGCCGATGCCTACCGCGAGGCCCACCCCAATGTGGAGCTCCTCCCCTTCGAGGGCCTGGTGGTCGAGGGGATCGGGTCCATGGACTCCGGGCCGCTGATGGCCATGGCCGGCGGCGTGGCCCCGGAAGTGCTGTACGTCAACTTCCGCCAGTCCGAGACCTATATCTCCCAGCAGTTCCTGCATCCGCTGGACGACTATGTGGCCGAGTGGGAGAAAGAGGAGGACCTCGACAAGCTGATCCCTCCACAGGTCTGGGAGGTGATCCGGCGCAAGGGCCCCGACGGGCAGGAGCACACCTGGTCCATCCCCTACGGTATCGTGGTCATGGCCCTGCAGTACCGCAAGGACCTCTACAAGCGCGCCGGCCTCAACCCCTCCAAGCCCCCCGAGGACTGGGCGGAGATGTACGACTACGCCCTGCGCATCACCCGGCCCGACGAGGGCATCTACGGCCTGGGGATGTACACCAAGAGCAGCGCGGCGTGGAACTTCATGAGCTTCTTGTGGTCCGCCGGAAGCGATGCGGTGGTGCAGGACGAGACCGGTGACTGGCGGGCGGCGTACGACGACGAGGGTGCCGTGGCGGCGGTGGACTACTACTGGAAGCTCCGGCGCGGCAAGTGGACCCGCTGCCCGGACGACGACGAGCCGGTGGTCTTCGAGCGCGGCACCGATCAGGCCCGCTGCCCCAAGTGCGGCCGCACCCACACGATCGCCGAGGCCAAAGATGAGAAACGCCTCTACGAGGGCGTCGTCGACGGCGATCCCGCCACCAGCCGCGGCTGGGAGCGGGGCAAGATCGGCATGATGTTCCAGTACCTGCGCGATGAGTACATCGCCCAGGTCAACCCCAATCAGGTCGGCCTCGCCCCGGTGCCCAAGGGGCCCTCGGGGCAATCGCACTCCGAGATCAATGCCACGATGTACGGAATCAACTCCACCATCGAGGACCCCGAAGTGCGCGACGCGGCGTGGGACTACATCAAGTTCTACGCCTCCACCGAGGCGAAGCGCATCAAGACGAAGACCTTCATCGATGCGGGCTTCGCCAAGTTCGTCAACCCCGACTGGCTGCGGGAGTTCGGCTACGACGCCTATCTGCGCGAGGTGCCCAAGGGCTGGGCCCAGGTGCTCAAGGACACCGTCGCCAACTCGCGTCCCGAGCCGTATGGCCGCAACTGCCAGCTCATCTACATCGAGATGACCACTCCGCTTGAGAAGGTCATCCAGTACGATGCCCCGACCAAGGAGGACATCGCGACGATCCTCAAGCAGGAGGTGGCGGCCACCAACGCCAAGCTCCTGGGCCGCATTCCACCGGAGATCAAGCGCACGCGCACCATCATCACGTTCTTCGTCGTCCTGTTCATGGCCATCGCCTTCGTGACCTTGATGCGCAAGAGCCTCTCCCACTACTCGTCCCAGATCAAGGGCCAGGCCGGGTCGGGGGCTCAGACCGAGACGGTGGGGTACCGGCGCAAGAGGCGCGTCACCGCCTGGCTCATCCTCCTGCCGGCCATCGCTCTCATCGGCCTGTGGCAGTATTACCCACTGGCCCGCGGTTCGCTCATGGCCTTCCAGGACTACAAGATCATCGCCGGTACCGCATGGGTGGGGCTGGAGAACTTCTCGCAGGCCATCTTCTCCAAGGACTTCTGGCTCACGATGTACCGCACGGGCTGGTACGCGGCACTCATGCTCAGCCTGGGCTTCTGCACCCCCATCGCTCTGGCCCTGCTCCTCCACGAGGTGCCGCGGCTGAAGGTGTTCTACCGGACCCTGTACTACCTCCCGGCGGTCACCACAGGCGTCGTCATCTACATGCTGTGGAAGCAGTTCTACGACCCCAGCCCGCACGGGTTCCTCAACCGCGTGTACGGGCCCGCGGCGGAGCTTGTCCAGGAGGCCGTGGTCTTGCTGGTGCTTGCCTTGGGGGCGGGGCTGGCGGTCTCGCTGTTCCGGCGTCGTGACGCGGAGCCAGACAAGGTGACCTGGGGCATCTGGCTGCTGTACGGGATCATCCCCGTCCTTGTCTACAAGCGCCTGAGCGGCCCGCCCGCCGCACGGCTGTGGTACTGGATGAACGTGGTGGCCGGCGTGATCTGGGGGCTGATCGGCGCCTTCGCTCTCGTCCAGGGCATCATGCACACCGGCGTATGGGTGCTGGTCCTGGCAGGCATCGGGCTCGGGATGGCCCTGCTCTTGCTCACCCAGGACCAGGGGAAGTACGACCGCACACCGCTGTGGGCGACTGTGGGCACCTTCGGTGTTGGCGCCACAATGACCGGCGAGGAGGCCCGGGGGCGTCAGAAGCTGGTGTACCGGCTGTTCAGTCTCCTGTGGGTGGCGGCCGCGGTGGGGGTCATAGTCTACGGGGCCAAGTCCGTCTGGCCGGAGCTATTCAAGGCCGATCCCCAGGACTTCCTCAATGACGCCGGCGGGGTGTTCGGGGTCTCGATCCTGCCCTCGGTGGCCATGGTCTGCGTGATCCTCCCGCAGATCTGGGCCTCCATGGGTCCGGCCTGCATCATCTACCTGGCGGCCATGCGCTCGATCCCCGAGGAGATGTACGAGGCCGCCGATCTGGATGGAGCCGGGTTTGCCTCCAAGTTCTGGACCATCACCGTCCCCTTCCTGCGGGCGCTGATCATCATCAACTTCGTGGGCGCCTTCATCGGCGCGTTCCGCGGCTTCGAGCCGATCTTCATCATGACCGGCGGCGGCCCGGCCAATGCCACCACCGTGCTGGGTCTGGAGATCTGGCGCAATGCCTACATGTACCTCAAGTACGGCTTCGCCGTCTCGATGGCCTGGATGCTGGGCTCCCTGCTCATCGGGTTCACCGTCATGCAGCTAAGGATCCTGGCGCGACTGGAGTTCAGGACAGCCAGCGCGAAGTAGGCACACGACCGGCGCCGCGGAACTCGGCGCCCAGTTGCGCTCTGCCCATTCGGAGGTCTTCTTCCATGCCACACATAGCCGTGGTCGGACGCAAGTCACCCCAGGCCCGCCTGCTCATCGCGGGAATCTACATCATACTGAGCCTGGGAGCCGTCACCATGGTGGTCCCCTTCTGGCTCATGGTGAGCAACTCGTTCACCAGCAATGTGGACTCCCATGACTTCAAGCTCATCCCGGCGTTCTTCTACGACGATGAGGCGCTCTATCGCAAGTACGCCGAGAGCGCCTTCAACGAGGACTCGCAGCTCTTCAACTACGCCACCGGCGAGGACATCGGCGATTTCCTCGACCTGGAAGCGCCCAAGCAGGTGAACCAGGCCCGCATCGAGGAGTACAACCAGTGGCTGCAGGCCCTGCCGCTGACGTACACCTTCACCGCGCACGCCTACTCCGTCTCCAAGCCCAAGATCACCCTCGAGGGCGTCAAGCGCTATCAGCAGTTCCTGGTCAAGCGCTATCAGGGCGACATCGAGAAGCTCAATGAGGCCTACCGCGAGGACCGCGAGTACTTCGACCTCCAGCTCCGACGCGAGGAATGGCACAAGCGGGTGTTCCAGCCCCTGCGAGACGTGCGGCATGACGAGATGATGGAGTTCAAGCGCGACCTCCCCCTGCGCTTCCGCATCCCGGCTCCCGTGGAGGGCATGTTCTGGGAGTTCCTGACCAACCAGGACTACGGTAGGGGCGATGCCGCCAACGATGCCGCCTTCTTCTCTCAGCGCTACGGCCGCAAGATCGAGAACCTCTCCGACATCCATCTCTCGGAGCGCATGCCCGCCGGTGCCAAGTTCGCCGAGGACTGGCTCACCTATGTGCGCAAGGACATCCCCTATCAGTTCGTGAAGTTCGACCCGGGCGCTCAGGCCTTCTTCACCCAATGGCTCCGGCAAAAGTACGCCAATGATCTGGAGTTCCTCCGCGAGGCCTACAAGACAGGCGAGGGTGGCAAGCCCATCACCGACTGGGGCGACATCAAGCTGGCCGCCGACTATCCCTGGGAGGGCATTGCCGCCTCGGACTGGGGAGGCTTCCTGGAGGATGACAAGGCCTGTCCGCCCGCGCTGATCTACCTGGACACCCCGCAGATACGCTACCGCAAGTGGCTGGCACAGCGCTACCAGACTGTGGACGCCGTGAACGCCAAGTACGCCACGAGCTTCGCCGATCTCGATGCCGTCGCGCTGCCCATCATCGAGGCAACATGGACCGACATGCTCGCCGACAAGGGCCCGATCAAGCGCGACTTCATCGGCCGCAACTATCGCGACGTGGTCGCCTACATCTCCGTCCACGGCAGAGCCCTGCGCAATACGCTGATCCTGGTGACCTGCGTCGTCCTGCTCACCCTCACCATCAACCCACTCTCGGCCTACGCCCTGAGCCGCTACAATCTCCCGCAGACCTACAAGATCCTGCTCTTCTTCCTGGCCACCATGGCATTCCCGGCCGAGGTCACCGCCATTCCCAACTTCCTTCTGATGAAGCAACTCCACATGCTCAATACCTTCTTCGCCCTGATCCTGCCCACCGCCGCCAACGGGTACTCGATCTTCCTGCTCAAGGGCTTCTTCGACGGCCTGCCCAAGGAGCTCTACGAGGCCGCGGAGCTCGATGGAGCTTCGGAGACCCAGATGTTCACCCGCATCTGCCTCCCCATGTCCACGCCCGTCCTGGCCGTCATCGGCCTGGGAGCCTTCACCATGGCCTACGGCTCCTTCCTGTGGGCGTTCGTGGTCTGTCAGGACAAGAACATGTGGACCCTGATGGTCTGGCTGCAGCAGATGCAGTCATGGGCCCCGCAGTCCATGGTCTACGCAGCCCTGGTACTGGCCGCCATTCCGACGCTGATCGTGTTCATCTTCGCCCAGGACGTCATCATGCGCGGGATCATCATCCCCATGGAGAAGTGAGCACACAGAGCCGGGGGCAGCAGGGCCTCCGCGATCTGCTACACACAACACCACCGCTGTGGGGCGCACTACCGGCCCCACAGCGGTGGTTTCGCCCCCCGCCAGACACCGCCGCCCCGCCGGGAACCCGCCTTTTCTCCCTACCAAACGTGCCCTTCCCCCTCGTTTTCCCTGCTGTTCTCCCTCTTCCCGGGGCTTCCGGCCGTCTTCGCTCCGGCGCCACCATCTCCCCTTCATTCCTGGTGTGTGATGGAGCCGGGGGTCAGGACGTACAGTGTGCGGTCCCTGTCCCTGGCTCTGGCCGTGATGCGGTAGGAGCGGCCCGCGGTAGGTTCGTACCGGACCAAGGCGGCGCCGTCGAAGTTGCGCAGGATACGCAGGGCGTCTTCCGGCGCCAGGCCGGGGAGGCCCTCGAGGGTGGCGGGGTTGAGGAAGGGAGGGTAGGCCTCGGAGTAGCCCTCCATGAAGGCCTGGATGCGGCGCAGGGCCTCGACGCACGCGGTGCGGCGCGCGAAGTCGCTGCTGCCCACGGCCCAGGAGCACTTGCCGATCCCCAGGATCGTCAGCGGCGCATCCAGCAGTTGGGTGATGGCGAGCTCGGCGGTGGCGATCCGGCCCGGAGGTTTGGGCGGTGTATTGAGGGCGACCTGCCCGAAGCTCTGGCGTGTGGCCGGGTCCATCCACTGCGCCGCTGCGGCGGCCGCTCCGTACGCCACGGCGGTCTGCGTCCCCGGGCCGACCCAGACGCCGCCGCCGGTGAAGCCCTCGGCCGCCACGTAGCCGTCATTGCAGGCGATCTGCGTCCTCTGCGTCCCCGGATCGTAGGCCACGGCATACTGCGTACCCCGCACGGCGGCCACCGCCGAGGGCGTGTAGACTCTCATCTCTGAGGCGCCGCCGAAGTACGGCCCCACGCTGGACCACGCCCGCCCGCAGGCGAGGTAGAACGACCGCGCCCGCCAGCCTCCCTTACGGTGGTACTCCATGAGCCGAACCACGAGCTCCGTGCTGTGGGAGAGAGTGGTCACACTTCCGTCGGGAAACTGCACCGTGGCGTAGGCCCCGATGCCGGTACGCACCACGCAGCGGTCACTCAGCCGGTGGTTGGCCTCGGCCGCGACCGCGGTGGGCGACAGAGGCTCCTGGACCGTGACTTGCCCTCCGTGATCGATCAGCAGGGCGCAAAACTCGCGGTTCTCCCGCCGGACGCCGTCGCCGATCACGACCAGCGCGATGATGCCCAGCCAGAGAAATGCGCGGGGTCCCAGCCAGGCCGGGAGGTGCCATCTCCCGCCCGGCCGGCGGGCCCTCCGGCGCCGCTTCCTCGCGTCGTCCGAGGCGAGCTCGGCAAGAGCCTCGGACAACACCTCCTCATCCGTCCGGGGTCTCCTCTTCCGCCTCCGGGGCCTGAGCATCCCCGCCATCCCCTTCTCGTCCACTCCCTGCAGTGCGCGCAACCTCGTAGACTCTTATACCCGCCGAACGCCCCCGTACATTCGCCATTCCCAGCTCGCGCAGGCCAAAGCGCCCTCCGAGGAGCCGGGCGGTGTGTTCGCTGATGATGAAAGGCACGCCGAACTCCTTGCACATCTCCTCGATGCGAGAGGCCGTGTTGATCGCGTCACCGATGGCCGTGAACTGCATGCGCTCCTCGGAGCCCACATTGCCGATGACCGCCTCGCCGCTGTGAACTCCGATGCCGATCGCCAGCGGGGTGCGTCCCTCCTGCAGTGCCCAACGCCGGTTGAGCAACTCCAGGCGCGCCAGCATCTGCAGCCCCGCACGCACCGCCAGGTCGGCCTGGGCCTCTTCCTGGGTACCGAAGGCATTCCAGACCGCCATGAGCTCGTCGCCCATGAACTTGTCCAGATAGCCGTCGAGGTCGAAGACGGCCCGACTCATCTGGGTGAGGTACTCGTTGAGCTGCGCCACCCAGACCTCAGGCGCCGTGCCCTCGCAGAGCGCCGTGGAGCCCCGCACATCGCAAAACAGCAAGGTCACCAGACGACGCCGACTGTGGCGCGTCAGGTCGGGAGTCTCCATCAACTCCTGCAGGACGTCCGGGGAGACATACACGCCGAACTGATGCCGGATCAGGTCGCGCTCCGAGGTCAGCCGTGCATAGAGGCCGACGCCCATGGGCAATGCGGTGCCCAGCAACATGGCCCCGTAAGGCAGCCACAGTCCCCACAGCGCCAGGGAGAGGAAGGACAGGCCCCCCAGGAGCAGCAGGGCGATGCCGAGGGCCACACCCACGGCCAACGCGCCGCTCCACACCATGACTCCCGCCGCGCCCCCCATCAGCAAAGCGATCAGTCCCCACAGGTATGAGCCGCTCACGTCGGCCAGAGGGTCGCGGAACAGCAGGCTGCTCACGATGCCGGCATTGGTCTCCACGCCGAAGAACACTCGCGGCTCATCGGCGCCGCCCGCACGGTACACGGCGGGCCGGATGTCATACAGCCCCGGGGCCGTGCTGCCGATGATCGCGATCTTGTCCCGGAACCTCCCGGCGGGTACGGCGCCATCCAGCACATCGGCGATGCCGACCCTGGCGACGGTTCCCGCAGGGCCGCAGTAGTTGATCAGTGCCTTCCCCGCCACCAGGGGCAGAGGCGGGCGATCCGTGCCGGGCAGGATGAGGGAATCGGCGCGCAGGCTCGAGCCGATGCTGTCCCCGAAGAGGCCGGCCCAGACCGAGGCCACGGCGACTCCGAAGTGGGGGTACAGCCGGCCTCCGGGACCGACACGCAAAGGCTCGAAGCGCCGGAAGACGTGGTCGCTGTCGGGGTCGATGTCCACATAGCCCACGGCGGCGGCGGCCTGAGCCAGTACCGGAGTGGGCAGAGCCAACGTCAGGCCCTGCGCCGACGGCGGCAGCCGCGCCTGAGTGCCCGGGTAGCTGAGCCGGTCCAGCAGCGCCCGTTCGGAAGGCTGCGGAGAGCCACCGGGCCGCCAGTGTGCCGCCAAGACCACGCGCCCGTGTCGCCTCATGGCCGCGGCCAGCGCCGCGTCCGCGTCGCTGCGCGGGGCGCCGTCCTGCCCCATCGCGCCCGAGGGACGGTGTGGGTCGACGTCCGGCTCGGTGAAGAGCAGGTCGATGGCGACGACCCGCGCCTCCCGCAGGGGGCCGTCCAGCAGGGCGGCGTAGAGGTCGCGGTGCCATGAGTGATAGCGGCCCATCCGCTGCAAAGACTCGTCGTCGATGTCCACGATGACGATGTGCGGGGGCGGCTCGGGAGCCGAGAAGTGGATGAACACGGAGTCATAGGCATAGTGCTCGACGAGGGAGAAGACCATCAGCTCTCGGGTCCAGGGGGTGGCGCGCAGGACCACGACAACCAGGGACAACGCGACCGCGATCTGGATGCCCCGCGCGCGCCTGGCCTCGAGAGCTCTCGTCAGACAATCCGCAGTGGCCACGATCGCCTCCCCCCCGCCGGAGCGGCCGAAGCTCATTGAGGGCACTCCGGCACGCTCCCGACAGCTTCCAGGGACGCCTCAGAAGGTCCTGACCCGGTCAGGACCGGCGAGCCTCAGAGCAAAGCCTGCCCGCCGCGCTCACTCCAGTTCCCCGGGGTCGCGCCCGGCCAGACGCTCCGCCATCCTGCGCAGCAGGTCCATCCCCGAGCCCTCGAAGTTCATGGCCTCATGCACGTCGATGCCGTCGAAGCCGTTGCCAACGGTCTTGTCGGCCAGCAGCTTGAGCTTGGCGTCCACCTGCTGCCGATTGCCGCTCAGCCACTCGCCGAAAGTGTACAGCTTCGTGCGGCCGCGGCAATGACTCTGATAGTGCTCGGCGGCCCAGGAGAACAGATCGGCGGCGGCACCGATCTCATCACCCTTGGCCTTCCAGTACGGTGTGCCCGGCTGGGTGCACAGCTCGTAGTCGCCGAGGATGAGAGCATCCGCGATTCCCTCGTCCACCAGCTCGCGCCACAGGTTCCTGTACCGCGCCACGCCGTTGTCGCCGAAGTAAAGCGGAGCGCACATCTGCGTGTAGTCCCCAAGCTGCAGGCCGACCCACAGCTCCTTGCCCCGCTCGTGGCAGACCGCCGCCAGCTCGCGGTAGAGGCTGTTTTGTGCCTCCCCCTTGATCGTGTGCCAGGCTTCCTTATCGAAGTCCTCGGCAGTGCGGATGTCCACCCCGTACCGCTGCCGGTACTCGGCGACGATAGGGTCCTCGTAGCCGTAGAAGTCCACACCTCCGGGGTTGGGAAGATGGCGGCAGTGGGCGCTGGTGGAGCAGTGGATGCCGTCGGCGCCCAGGTCGAGCAGCTCCGTGGCCTGCGCCACCCGGAACGACCGGGCCTCGGGCCAGGCGTAGCTGATGAGGCCCTCAAACCGCGTCTGCCCGTCCTTCGCCGTCCACTGGCACTGCGGGTGTTCGTCGATGAACTTCGACCGGTAGCCGGGGAACCCGTCGTCGAAGATGTCCAGCCACATGACCACCTTCATGCCCAGCTCGTGGCCGATGCGGATGAACACCTCGGGCGGGTTGAAGGCCGCCAGCACCCGGGCGTACTTCTCGTTCCAGGCGATGTGGCTCTCGATGTACTTGTCCAGATCGCCGATGGCCGAGCTATTGGCGCCGTGGGCCCGGGCGTGCTCCACGTCGAACCCGATGGGGTAGCTCAGGTCCGTGTGGTAGGGCAAATAGCCCAGGTAGCCCATGCGCACCAGCAGGGTCTGACAGCCATGGGCGTGCAGGTCGCGGACCAGCTTCTCCACTTCCGCCTCAGTCATGGGCTCGGGGCGTATGTAGACCTCGTCGTTGAAGTCGATGTCAACGATCAACTCGGGCGCGGCGATACACTGGCCGGGCAGCAAGGAGCCCAGCAGAAACAGGAAGCTCATGGTGGTCACCCATACGGATGTGATGAGTCCGTCGTCGTCTTCTGCCGTGGCCGTCCGCCGGACGGACCGGCCGTTAGCCGTTAGCCTCTCGCCGTTCACCCCTCTCCTGAGCGGTGTTTGCGAAGGAGAGGGGACGGGGGTGAGGCGTCATCAGTGCCGTTGCCGTTCACCCCTCTCCTGAGCGGTGTTTGCGAAGGAGAGGGAAAGCGGGTCCCGCCGTTTGGGACCCGCAGGGAGCGGCGCCGTTGCCGTCCCCTATTCTAGCCCCTTGCCCTCCAGCGGCGGCACGATGCCGATGTCCGTCGTCCACGTGCTACTGTGCCAGCCCGTGCGCTCCACATTGCGCACCCCGAAGGAAAACTGCATCTCATCTCCGTACCGGACCAGCTTGACCAGCACCTTGTTGATGCCCTTTTTCATCTTGACGATCTTGTTGTTGTCAAAGGGCATGTAGGCGTGCCGGCTGTCGTCCTCCATCTCAAGCTCATCGTTGAGCCAGAGCTTGAAGCTCGAGCTATTGCCGATGCACAGCCAGTGCTCGCGCTCCTGCGGGCAATCGATGTACTGCAGAAGGTAGGCGACCAAAGGCCCCCGGCACTCGAAAAGCTCGGCGGATGTGAAGGCATCGATCGGAGTGGAGAAGATGAACTGGCGATGGTAAGGGACCCCCTCGCCACAGATGGGCAGGTCGGGGTTGATAGCCGCCTCCGGCAGGTACTGCCTGTCGAAATCCACGCTGTTGGTGAACCCCGTCTTGCTGTCCCAAAACGGCCCGTACACCCGCCACAGCCACGAGCCGCCGATCCCGAACTCCTTGATATCCACGACCTCCTCATCCACCACCAGCTCCGCCCGGCAGATGTTGGTCAGCGGGAGACTCTCGACGTCATGGGGACAGGCGACCTCGCAATCCGCCAGCTCGATGTCCATCCCGGGCACCCAGATGCTCTGCTCGGGGAACGAGACCCGCAGCGGCTCCGGGGCGCTGAGGCGGATCACCCCGTCGATGTCCCGCTGCGTCGCGTTGACGAACACCGGATGCACGTTGACCGTCTGTCCCGGCGAGATCGCCGGGCCCTCGGGGTACTCGAGCTTCAGTCGCAGCGGCGCCGGCGGCTCAGACTTGACCGGCGTGGCCTCCCCAGGGGCCCCGGCGATGGTGACCCCCGTCTCGCGGACCCGGGCGATGTGCACGCCCATGGCGCAGGTATCCGCCGTCAGCTCACGGATGCTATTGCTTTGCCGCTCGTAGTCGATGCCCAGCGAGAAGCCGTCCTGCAGCGGGTCCTTCCACTTGGCCGGAATGGCCTGAGCCCCGTGCATGATCCCGATGATCGCCCCGGCCGTGGCGCAGGTGCAGTCCGTATCGTAGCCGCAGTTGGCCGCCGTCAGCATCACCCGCTCGAAGTCGTCCTTCCCCTCCAGCAGTGCCAGCAGCGTGAAGCCGATGTTCTGGGTGGCCGAGGTCATGTCCGGCGAGCCGTAGCGAGACAGGATCTTCATCCGCACCGCTCGCCAATCGCAGTCCTGTCGGTACCAGCGCAGGGTGTCCTCCAGGCACTGCCGCAGCCGGCTGTCCTCGGACAACGACGCCATCCCGATGTCCAGGACCACATCCATGTCGCTTTCGAAGAACGCCACCGCCTCCATGGTGGCGAAGAGCTGCTCGGCCTCCACCGAGGCACCGGCATGGTCCAAGGTCGCATCCAGCCAGGCGTACTCCCGGGCCAGAGCGGGGGCCCCGGGGGCCACGAAAGCCCAGATCTCCGAGCGAATCGGGCAGCCCATGCACTCCTTGAAGAAGTCGTTGTTGAACCAGCCCGAAGTCGGCGGGTAGATCTTCCGCGAGAAGTTCTTCATCCCATACCCGTACTCGCAGAAGGGGTACCAGATATGGTCCAGCCACTCGTGGGCGAGGTCCTCGCCCGTCAGCCACGGCCCGTACTGCTCCAGAGCATGCAGCCACACCACCTGGAAGTCCGCGTCATCATTGGGCGCCGAGATGTCCGGCAGCTCCTGGTAGTAGGTGAGCGAGAGGGTGTCCTTGATGCCCTCCACAGGGCCGCCGATGGTGCCGCCGATGAACTTGCCGTACCAGCCGCCGAGGACCTTGTCCTCATAGGTCTTGTAGTCGATGGTCAGTGCCATCCGACAATCCTCCCTGATCTGGGCGTGGCTCACCGGGGACGCGCCTTAGGCAGGGGCCCACGGTCCCCGGGGCGAAACCTTGCCTTGCCTGCCGACGTATCTGTTCTACATAATACTCCGAGAGAGCCGGCTTCGCGGCACGGTCATAGAAGCGTGGCCGAAAAGCCCGGCCGGTCCGTCTCATGTCATTCCAGAGGTCCGGCCGAAAAGCCCGGCCGGCCCGGCTCATGTCATTCTGAGCGTCCATCTCGCGCAGCGAGATAGCGAAGAATCTCGCCGAATGCCGGGAGACTCTTCGAGCTGATCTTGCCGGGAGCGCACGCTCTCAGAAGAGCACTCTCGCCGAAGCGCGGTTTTCGGCCGGACCTATTGACCCCTGGAAAGTGACGGCATCCCGTGAAACCAAACATTGCCCTGCTCGTGGCGATCCTCGCCGTCCTCGCGGCCATTGGGTACTCCCTGATGGTCTATTCCTCGTTGCCGGCCCTGATTCCTATCCACTGGAACTACGCCGGACAGGTGGACGGCTGGGGCGACCGGGTTCTGGGCGCCTCCCTCATGCCCGCGCTGATGGTGCTTGTGCTGGCCCTGGCCCTCCTGGCGCCCCGGTTTGCTCCCGGCGACTTCCGCGTGCTCAGGCTGCGCCGGGCCTTCTCCCTGGTCATGGCGGCCCTGCTCCTGTTCCTGCTCTTCATGCACGTGGTTACCCTGCAGGCGGCCCTCCATCCCCAGACGCCCACGGTGCGGCTGATCTCTTTGGCCCTCTGCGGTCTGATGATATGGCTGGGCCTTCTGATGCCCACCATCCCGCCGAACCGCTGGATGGGCGTACGCACGGTCTGGACGTTGTCGGACGTGGACAACTGGAGAAAGACCCACGCCTTCGCGGCCCGGTCGATGGCGCTGGCCGGCGCCGTGGGCGCGGTGCTCACCGCGGCCCTGGGCGCCTTCACCGCCTCGCTGGGCGCGATCCTCATCGGCGCCCTGCTGCCTGTGTGGTACTCGTACCATTTGAGCCGCCACTAGCCACTCACTCACCGATCACCCGCCCCGGCGGGGTCCCGCCTGCCGCCGTCGTGGTTTTCCGTCTCCGCCCGCCACCTCCCACCCATTCCCCCAAGGAGCCCCGCTATGCGAACCGCTCTGCACGCCCTCGCCGCCCTGCTCTGCCTCGGCGCACCGTCCTTCGCCCAGATCCTCAGCGTCCCGGCGCCGGACGGCACCCTCTCGGTGACCCTGGTGGGCACCGCCGAGGCCGACCCGGACTTCGCGGAGATCAACCTCAGTGTGGCGACCAAGGGGGCCACGGCCGCCGCGGCCCTGGAGGCCAACCGAGTCTCCCGCGATGACGTGGTGGCCCGGCTCACCGCGGCCGGAGCCAAGTCCGAAGCCATCTCCTGGACGGCCCCGCGGCTCGCCGCCTCCGGCCTGGGCTATTACCTTGACGACGAGGAGGAAGGCGAGCGCTTCCGGGTGACCACCACAGTCACGGTGCGCACGGCGGCGGGCACCGTCGATGAGGTCTATACCGAGGCGGCGCGACTCATCGACGCCGCGGCGGCCGCAGGGGCGGGCCCGATGGACAGCCTCAATGTCACCGATCTGCTCTCCGGCGGCTCCATCGTGACCTTCGGGGTGAACAACGAGCGGGCCCTGCGAGACCGGGCGCTGAGCGACGGCATGGCCCAGGCCCGCGAATTGGCCACGGCGGCCGTGGCCAAAGCCGGGAGGAAGCTGGGGGAGGTGAGTGGCCTGCAGATTCAGTCGGCCACGGATTCGACGCTGATGAAAGCCCTCACCGTAATGGGGGCGCCGATCAGTCCGGGGAAGGCCCATTACCAGATATTCATCGCGGTGACGTTCAAGGTGCAGTAGCTCACACCTCGTAGGTGTCGCATACAGGAAAAAGCTGGGTTGACTGTCACACTCGCCGACCTGTGTTGTGTATCATAGGTCGGCGTTTCCATGTCCGCCCGCGTCCCGAGCGCCGGTGGGCGCGGCGGACCGGACGATTGTGCAGCGTCGCCTGGAGCCCGTTCGCACCGGCCCTCAGCGACGAAAAGGGGTCATTGCATTGACCGAACTGTGGGCGAAGCTCAGCGCCGAACCAGGCGGGCCCTACCACCCTCTGTTGTACCACTGTCTCGAGACCGCCGCGGTCTGCGCCGCGATGTGGGATGGCGTAGTGCCCCCGGTCGCGCGGCGACGGTTCACCACGGCGCTGGGACTGCCCTCCGACGCAGCGGCCCAACGCTGGGTGGCCTTCCTCGCGGGCCTGCATGACATGGGCAAGGCCACTCCCACCTTTCAGGGTCGCGATCAGGCAATGCAAAAGAGGCTGTCCGCCATGGGGTACGCCTTCAGCCCGCGGGACGGCAGGCCCCCCCACGGCACGGCCACGGCCGCCCTGCTGTCCAGTCTACTGACCGCGCCCCCATGCGCCGTGCCTCCCCTCCCGCTGGAGTGCGCCCGCGCCCTGGCCACCGTTCTCGGGGGCCATCACGGGCAGTTTCCCACAGCCGCCCAGATGCTGCCCGGCACCGTCCTTCGTCTCGGACGTGGGCGGTGGGAGACGGCGCGCCGCGATCTCTTCGAAGCGCTTGCCCGAGCCACCAGAGTGATGGAGGAGACCTCTGGTCCCGCGACCGTCGCCGGGGACCAGTCGGTTTGCATGCTGCTCTGCGGGCTGGTGATCGTCGCGGATTGGATCGCCTCCTCCGAAGAGCACTTCCCTTACTGCCCCTCGGCCCGAGACCCCGAGGAGTACTGCGCCCACGCTCTGGGCCGGGCCCGCGACGTCCTGGCCGAGCTGGGATGGTGTGACTGGACACCGGATCGCGCCTCGTGGGGCTTCTCGGAGCTCTTCGAGTTCTCCCCGCGACCGGTACAGCAGGCAATCATCGAGATCGCCGCGCAGGCCGACGGCCCGGGTCTGGTGCTGGTCGAGGCACCGATGGGCGAGGGCAAGACCGAGGCCGCCTTCTACCTGGCGGATCGCTGGAACACCGCCCTGGCACAACGAGGGACCTATGTGGCGATGCCCACGATGGCCACCGCCAATGCCATGTTCCGCCGCTTCGCCACGGGCTACCTGTCGCGAAGGTACCCGGGGCAGGCGGTGCCGCTGAAGCTCCTGCACGGGCAGGCGGTGCTCACCGACAAGCTCCTGCAACTGCGGGAGATCTCCGGCGTCGGGGAGCACGAGCCCGAGACGGAGCCCGGAACGGTCTCGGCGCGGGAATGGTTCTCCGGGCGCAAGCGCGGCCTGCTGGGCCCCTTCGCCGTCGGCACCATCGACCAGGCGCTGCAGGCCGTATTGCAGTCCCGGCACGTGGCGGTCCGGCTATTGGGGCTGGCCGACAAGACCCTCATTCTCGACGAGGTCCACGCCTTCGACGTGTACACCTCGGGCCTCATCGACAGGCTGCTTTCCTGGGCGGCGAAACTGGGCTGCTCGGCGGTGCTGCTATCGGCCACGCTCCCGGCCGGGCGACGCGAACAGCTACTGTCCGCCTACGCAGGCACAAGGATCCACCTCGAGGCGGCCCCCTACCCGCGCATCACATGGCTGGCGGCGGGTCGCGCTCAGGTGCGACATGTGGCCGCCGACCGGGCGCGACAGGTCTCCCTGGAATGGATGGACGCCGACGTGCCGGCCCTCTTTGCCCGCCTGCGTGAGGAGCTCTCCGCCGGCGGCTGCGTCGGCTGGGTGTGCAACACCGTCCAGAGCGCCCAGGACACCTTCGTGGCCCTAAGCGAGGCATTCGCCGACTCCCAGGTCGACGTCTCCCTGTTCCATGCCCGCTATCCATTCGGCGAGCGCGACCGCCGCGAGCAGGGAGCCATCCGCCGGTTCGGCAAGGACGGGCAACGCCCACACGCCGCGATCCTGGTGGCGACGCAGGTCATCGAGCAGAGCCTGGACCTTGACTTCGATCTGCTCGTTACCGACCTGGCGCCGGTCGACCTCATCCTGCAGCGCGCCGGGCGCATGCACCGCCACACAGACCGCCCGCGGCCCGCGGCACTCCAAGAGCCCACCGTCTGGATCCTGCGGCCGGAAGCCCGCCCGGACGGCACCATCGCCTGCGGTACAAGCCGCTACGTCTATGGCGAGTACCTTCTCCTGCGCACGTGGCTGGCACTGCAGGACCGTGACGCCTTCGCCTTGCCCGACGACGTAGACGCCCTCATCGAGAGCGTCTATGGCGATGACGACGCCCCAGAGGCCCCACCGGCCGTCGCGCAGCAGTTGGACGAGGCGAAGCTCGAGATGCAGAAGCGGAAAGACACCATGCGGTACCGGGCGCAGGAGGCCATGCTCCGGCCGCCGGATCTCCCCGGCGACTTCCAGACCTTCGCCCACATGGACTGCCGCGACGAAGACAACCCCGAGCTGCACCACGCCTTTCGAGCCATGACGCGGTACGAAGAGGGCCCGTCCGTTACCGTGGTCTGCCTCTCCCGCGGCCCCGACGGGGAGGTGATGCTCGCCACACCAACCGGCGCCACTCCCGTCGATCTGGAGGCGGCCCCGGACGAGACCCGCCAGGCCCTGCTGCTCTCGCAAAGCGTCTCCCTCAGCCATTCTGGTGTAGCCGGGTACTTCCTGGACGAGCCCGTGCCGACCGGATGGCGGCGCACTCCCCTGCTGCGCTACGCCCGGGCGGCGGTGTTCGACGCCGACGGCCTGATCGCCACCGAGCGCTTCACACTAAGGCTTGACCCCGACCTTGGCATTGCCATCGAGTACCCATCACGTAAGGAGGAGGAAGGATGAAGCCGAGCTTCGACCTGATCCGCGAGCCGTGGATCCCCTGCATCGGCCTGGACGGCGAGTCCGTCGAGTTGGGTCTGGCGGACACGCTGTGCCGGGCACACCGCATCCGGGAGGTGCTGGACCCGTCGCCCCCGGTGACGGCCGCCCTCCATCGCCTGCTGCTGGCGATCCTGCATCGGGTGCTTGGGCCCAGCAGTACCGACGAGTGGCGCGAGCTGTGGCGCGCCGGGCAGTTCGACTCCGCGAGGATCACAGACTACCTCGACCACTGGTCCCACCGCTTTGACCTGTTCGACGAGGAGCGTCCCTTCTATCAGACCCCCGGAATGGCGGAGAAGCTGTTCAAGCCCGTGTCGATTCTGTGCGCCGAACAGGCGTCGGGCAACAACGCCACGTTGTTTGACCACCGCGTGGATGCCGTCCCGGTGGCCGTGTCGCCCGCGCGGGCCGCGAGGCTCGCCGTTGCCCTGCACTTGTACTCATTGGGTGGCCTGTTTGCGGCAGAGACCGGGAGAGTCTCGACCACAGCCGCTCCCGGCGCCGGTGGCGCGCTGGTGCTACTGACCCGGGCATCCGTCTTCGAGACGCTCGCACTCAATTCCGCCGTGTACTCCCCGCACCACGGGGCGCCCCTGCCATCGACCGGGGACGACCTTCCGGCCTGGGAACAGGCAGAGCCCGTCGCCCCCGAGGTTCGTCTCCCACGGGGCTACCTGGACTACCTGACCTGGCAGAGCCGACGTGTCCTCCTGCGTCCGGAGGACGACGGCGCCGGAGGGCTTCGCGTGAGCCGAGTCGCCGTCAGCAACGGCCTCGAGTTCCCGGGCGACTACTACCCCCGCGATCCGCTCATGGCCCACCTGTGGCGCAAGACGGCCAAGGCTCATGAGAACCCCTGGCCCGCGCTGAGGCTGTCTGAGGCCCGCTCCCTATGGCGAGACAGCCTCGCCCTGCTCGGCTCCCTCCCCGAGCACACCCGCCGTCCCGCCGTGGTCGACCAGTTGGCGCAGATGGTGGGAACCGAGGTACCCGAGAGCGCTGTGTACGAGGTGGCCGTGCTGGGCCTCTGCAGCAGCCAGGCCAAGGTGTTCTTCTGGCGCCACGAACGACAGCCTCTGCCGCTGGCCTATCTCGACTCTCCGGAGCTGGTCCTCGCCCTTGCCGACTGCCTGCAGAACGCGGAAGACGCATACCAGGCCCTGCGACAGGGCCTGTGGCGCCTGGGGAACGAGCTGCTGGCCCCCGGCGAGCGAGAGCCCGACCGCAGGGCCCTGGATCAGCGCCTCTCGGCCTTTCCCGCCGCTTCCCTCTACTGGTCGAGACTGGAGCCGGGGTTCCGCCGCCTCGTCGTCCGTCTTGCGCGCCATCCGGACGAGGCGGACGCCATCTGCGCCCGGTGGCGCGCCGAGGTCGAGGCCACCGCCTGGCGCGCCTTTGACGACAGCGCCGACTCGCTGCAACCCAATGCCCGCGCCCTGCGGGCCATCAACGCCGGCCGCGGAGTGCTGGGACATCAACTCCGCGAGAAACTCGGCCAACCTGGGGAGGAACACCATGCCGAAGCCCGGTGATCGTGAGACGCAGTTCGTCGCCCATCTCCAGCGCCTCCAGGAGCGTGAGGATCGCGGCGCCCTGGCCGCGCTGCGCCGCGGGCTGGGCAAGCCCCCCGGTGGCGCGCCGGAGATGTTCCCCTACGTCATCCCGCACACTCAGGGCCTGTCTGCGTGGCGCGAGGACCACTTCCTCCTCGTCGCCGCCCTCTTCGCCCTGCACCCTGTCAGCACGCCGGAGGGCAACATCGGAGATACCTTTGCCGATGTGAGGCGCCGCCGAGGCGCCGCCGAGGCCGAAGATAGTCTCGAGAAGCGGTTCGTCGCCCTCCTCAACTGCCACGGCGACGACCTGCCCAACCACCTGCGTCACACCGTCGCTCTGGCCAGAACCGCCGAAGTGCCCGTCAACTGGGGCCGGCTCCTGGCCGACCTGGGGGCCTGGGATCATCCCGGCCGCTACGTGCAGCGCGACTGGGCCCGCAGCTACTGGCGACCGCATACCCGCGAAGCCCGGCCCGAAGCCGATGCCGAGCCGTCCAATACCACGGCGCAAGACGCCTAAGGGGGAGACAGACATGATTGTCGAAACACACCTGCTTCAGAACTTCGCCCCATCCTGCCTGAACCGCGATGACACCAACAGCCCCAAGGACTGCGAGTTCGGCGGCTTTCGCCGGGCCCGCATCTCCAGCCAGTGCATCAAGAGGGCCATCCGCCACCATCCGGTCTTCGCCGAGACTCTGGGGCGCGGCATCGGAGTGCGGACCAAGCTCCTGGCCGAAGCCGTCGCCGTCAGACTCGCTCAGGGAGGCAGGGAGCCCGACGGCGCCAGAGCGATTGCTCTCGCCGTCGTCGAAGCGCTCATGGGCAAGATGAAGGCCGACAAGACCTCCGTCCTCATCTACCTGGGCGACGACGAGACCGGGCGCATCGCCGACGCCATCGAGGAGCACTGGGACGCCGTGGCGCCCCACGTTCCGGCCGCGGGCGAGGACGACGGCAAGCAACGCAAGGAACCCAAGGAGTTCAAGGAGGCCGTGGCCACTATCGCCAAGACGTTCCGGAGCGGCACGGACGCCGCCGACATCGCCCTCTTCGGACGCATGGTGGCCGAGAACACCCACATGAACGTCGACGCCGCGTGCCAGGTGGCGCACGCCATCTCCACCCACAAAGTCTCCATGGAGATGGACTTCTACACCGCCGTCGATGACCTCCAGCCCGACGACACCACCGGCGCCGGCATGATGGGCACCATGGAGTTCAACAGCTCCTGCTTCTACCGCTACGCGGCCATCGATCTGGACCAACTGCAACAGAACCTCGCCGGGGACGTCGCCCTTGCCCGCCGGGCGGTGGAGGCCTTCATCCGCGCCTCCATCGCCGCCATTCCCAGCGGGAAGCAGAACTGCTCGGCCGCCCAGAACCCGCCTGCCTTCGTGATGTGCGTGGTCCGCGACTCCGGAGCCCCCTGGTCGCTGGCCAACGCCTTCGAAGTCCCCGTGCGCCCCGGCGAGGGCGGCTGGACCTGCAGCTCCATACGCGCGCTGGCCGAACACTGGTCGGCGCTCAAGCGCATGTACGGGGACTGCGGCATCCGCACCGTCGCCCTCTGCGCTCTGAGCGAGGCCAAGCTCGACGGCCTCGCCGACTCCCTGCGGCCCGGTGTCGAGGACGTCATCGCCGCCGTCCGCGAGGCCATCGGCGGAGGTGAGTGAACATGCCTGTCCTGCTCCTGCGCCTGGCAGGCCCCATGCAGTCCTGGGGCACCCAGAGCCGGTTCACCAACCGAGACACCGGGCGGGAACCCTCCAAGAGCGGCGTCATCGGACTCTTGTGCGCCGCCCTGGGCGTGCCCCGGGACGACGAGGCGGCGCTGGTCCCGCTGGCCGCCCTGCGCATGGGCGTGCGCGTCGACCGTGAGGGACGTGTGGCCAGGGACTACCACACCGCCGGCGGAGGCAGACTCCCCGGCGGCAGGGACTACGGGGTCATCAAGGCCAGCGGCGCCAAGGGCGATCCCGTGGTCTCGGACCGCTACTATCTGGCCGATGCCGAGTTTCTCGTGGGCCTTGAGGGCACGGACGCGGACCTGCTCTCCCGCTGCCACTGTGCCCTCGCCGCGCCCCGTTGGCCCCTCTTCCTCGGGCGCAAGGCCTTCACTCCGGGGCTCCCGGTCCACCTTCCCGACGGCCTGCGCGAGGAGAGCCTCGACGCCGCCCTCCGCGCCTATCCCTGGCGCCCGCGCCGCGAGGGGGAGACGCCGGAGGCCCCCCTGCGTCTGCTGCTGGAGACCGACGACATCACCCGGGAGGCCCGCATGGACCGGCCCCTGTCCTTTGCTCTCGGGGTTCGCCGCTACGCTCTGCGCTACGTGGAGGAAACGCTCATCTCGGCCGATGAGGTCGTCATCGGAGGGCCGGTGCCATGTTTGTCTCCCGACTGATTCTCGACCCCCGCTGTCGCCGGGTGCGGGCTGAAATGCTCAACCCCTACGAGATGCACCGCACCCTCCAGCGCGCCTTCGAGGGCGACCGGGTCGAGGCCGGCATGCTCTACCGTGTGGACGTGGACCGCGCCACCGGCGTGCCCACCGTAATCGTGCAGTCCCAGGCCGACCCCCGCTGGGACTTCCTGGCCCAACTGCCGCGCTACGTCCTGGACACCGGCGAGCCAAACCCGGAGCACAAGCCTTTCATTCCCGTCTTCTCGGCGGGCCAACTGCTCCACTTCCGCCTCCGCGCCAATCCTGCCAGGAAGCTCAGTAACCGGCGCATCGGCAACAGAAACGGCGTCCGCGTCGGCCTCTACACCGAAGACGAGCAGCTTGCCTGGCTCGCCCGCAAGGGCGACGAAGGCGGCTTCCGTCTGCTGTCCTGTCACGTCGTCCCTGAAGGCAAGGTGTATGGCAAGAAGACCAACCCCGAGACGCTCGACGAGGAAGGCAGGCCCACGCAGCATCAGATGCAGCACTTCGCCGTGCGCTTCGACGGCGTCCTGCAGGTGACCGACCCGGAGGCGCTCCTGGGAACCCTCCGCTGCGGCATCGGCCCCGCCAAGGCCTTCGGCTTTGGGCTGCTGTCGCTGGCGCGGGTGTGACGGGGCGTCCGGGCCGTGGCGCCCCGTCAGGGGCGGAACACACAGGGGGCATGGACCCCTGTCGGGGCTCTCCACGGCGGCGGGCCGGAGGCAACGGCGGCGGGCTGGAAACTCAGATTATGCAGGTTCCGGGCAGGCGCCGATTCACGTCACCTCACCCCCCCAACCCCCCTCTCGGCGTCTCTTCGAGCCGCTTGTACTCCGCCAAACGGCCGGCGGAGACGGGAGGAGGGGGGAGAACGGCAGTACTTCCACCGTTCCCGACGCGGGAATGGCGAAATGCGGCCCCAGTGTGTTCATGCATAATGTGAGTGGAAAGCCCGCCCCACGGGGGCCGGCGGCACAGAAAGCGAGGTGTCAGCATGGACGATCTGCATGCACTGCCCAAGTTCCGAGACAGCATGACCCACCTGTATGTGGAACGCGCCCGAGTGGACCGCGAGGAGAAGGCCCTCGCCATCTGGGATGAGCACGGGATGACCCCTGTCCCCGCCGCCTCCCTGTGCGTCCTGATGCTGGGGCCGGGGACCACCATCACGCAGGCCGCCGTCGCGGCCTGTTGTGACAATAACTGCCTGCTCATCTGGTGCGGGGAGCAAAACGTCCGCTTCTACGCCTGCGGCACGGGGGCCACCCGCAGCGCCGCCCGCCTGATCCATCAGGCGCGATTGGCAAGTGATGAGGCACTGCGCTGGGAGGTGGTGCGACGCATGTACTGCCGGCGCTTTCGCGAGGAGATCGGGCCCGAGGTGAGCATCGAGCAGATGCGGGGCAAGGAGGGCTACCGCGTGCGGGAAGCCTATGCACGCTTCTCCAGGGAAACCGGAGTGCCGTGGACCGGCCGCAGCTACGAGCGCAATCGGTGGCAGGGCGCAGACCCGATCAACCGCGCCCTGTCGGCGGCGAACGCCTGTCTGTACGGCCTGTGCCACGCGGCGATCCTGTCCGCCGGCTACAGCCCGGCGCTGGGGTTCATCCATACCGGCAAGCAACTGTCCTTCGTCTACGACATCGCGGACCTGTACAAGCTTGATGTTACCGTGCCGGCGGCGTTTCAGGTCACGGCGGAGGGGGAGCAGGAGTTGGAGCGCCGGGTGCGCATCTGCCTGCGGGACTACTTCCGCCGGGAGAAACTGGTGGGTCGGATCATCCCGGACATCCAGGAGATCCTGGCCGACGAGACGCCGCCGGAGGAGCTGGGGGCGTATGACGAGGACGCGGCGAGGCCCGCGGACCTGTGGACCCCGTCCTTTGCCCCGGAGGAGAAGGACGCCGAGGAGCAGTAGGCCGCTGCGGCCGTCGCGCGGGTGGGGCTCTGCAGCGCGGCTCCCGCCGTGACCGTCCACCGCCGGCCGCCGGGGAGGAGGTGATTGCGATGGTCGTTTTGATGCTGGAGAATGCGAAGGCTTCGTTGCGGGGCGAGTTGACGCGTTGGCTACTGGAGCCGCGGGCGGGGGTGTTCGTGGGATCGGTGTCGGCGCTGGTGCGGGAGAAGCTGTGGGAGAAGGTGTGCCGCGCTTCGCCGGAGGGAGGGGCGATGCTGCTTTACCGGGCGCAGACGGAGCAGGGCTATCGGATTGAGACCTATGGGGAGACTCAACGGAAGATAGTCGACATGGAGGGATTGCAACTGGTTTATGTGCCGAAGAAGGGAAAGCACAAGTGGCGGTGAATAGATAGGGTAGGAGTCGGGTGCGGTTGTCCAGGTTTTTGGGTGATCGTAGTACAGTCCCCACGCCCGTGGGGGTGAACCGCTTGACGCCGCTCACTGCCAACAGGCCCGCGGGACAGTCCCCACGCCCGTGGGGGTGAACCGCCCGCCGAGCCGGGACCCGCGAGGGCCAACGTACAGTCCCCACGCCCGTGGGGGTGAACCGCAGAAAGCGTCATGCAACAAGCTAGTGCGAGAACAGTCCCCACGCCCGTGGGGGTGAACCGCAGGCAGAGCGAGACGGGGGTTGACAGGGGGCAACAGTCCCCACGCCCGTGGGGGTGAACCGTCAGACGGCAAGAGGCTCAAGGTCGACGTCAGACAGTCCCCACGCCCGTGGGGGTGAACCGGACGCTTTGGAGCTCGACTATGGCTATGGCAGACAGTCCCCACGCCCGTGGGGGTGAACCGCTTGACGCCGCTCACTGCCAACAGGCCCGCGGGACAGTCCCCACGCCCGTGGGGGTGAACCGCCC
>Ga0334883_1001851_pt1 | contig 28910 bp, 19 predicted proteins | sample GraSluR1_MG_6_FD_207230 | JGI IMG/M metagenome (GOLD analysis project Ga0334883, IMG submission 207230) | Sludge microbial communities from methane-producing bioreactor in Wageningen University, Netherlands - Granular Sludge_09_05-R1 | ecosystem: Engineered > Bioreactor > Anaerobic >...
GCTTTCTTTTTTCCGGAACTTCGTTCCGTTTCGACACGGGGACGTGTCGAATCCTGAATGCTCGACACGGGGACGTGTCGAATCCTATTGCAGAGGTCTCCCCAGGATTGCAGACGTCTCGTCTGCATAAGCAGCGAAGCTGCTTTCTTTTTTCCGGAACTTCGTTCCGTTTCGACACGGGGACGTGTCGAATCCTGAATGCTCGACACGGGGACGTGTCGAATCCTATTGCAGAGGTCTCCCCAGGATTGCAGACGTCTCGTCTGCACAAGCAGCGAAGCTGCTTTCTTTTTTCCGGAACTTCGTTCCGTTTCGACACGGGGACGTGTCGAATCCTGAATGCTCGACACGAGACGTGTCGAATCCTGAATCAAAAAGCCCCGGCGCTTGCCGGGGCTGTGATATGGGTATTTAGGGTTGATTATTCAGCGAGATTGCGCATGGTCGGGAAGGGACCTGCTCCCGCGGTTACTTTTACGAAGGCTTTGTTCACAGGAAGCAGAGCCAGAGGCAGTTCTGCGCCTGCTGTTTCAATGAAGCCCAGCGGCAGGAAGGTGCCATAGGGATCTTCGCTGGCATAGACCATATACCAGGTCGCGTTTGGCACGGCAGTCCATTCCAGCACAACGTTGGTGCCATCGATGCCGATGCTGAGATCGGTGATGGGATCCATTGTGGTGGGCAATTCGGCCAGATGGATATTGTCGATGTACCAGTAGTTGATCTCATAGCTATCTTCACCGGCAGCGACAAAACGGATCTTGAAGACGCGGTTTGAAGCAAAGGCAGAGATATCATAGGCATAGCGAGTCCAGAGCAGGTCATCATCCAGAGAGCTGTAGCTACCCAGGGTGTTCCAGCTGCTGCCATCCCAGATTTCCCAGGTCATGGTGTTTTCAGCATCCGTGCTGTAGTTATTGAGATACAGATCGAAGCTGAACTGGACATTAGCGATACCGGTGGCATCGAATTCATAGCTGGTGAGGGCACTGGAATAATCCGTAACTTGAGGGCTCCAGCTGAAGGAAGCGGAAGGAGCCAGGTTACCAAAACCAGCATTCATCACCCAGTTGTCGCTACCGATAGTCCACATATTGGTGGTATAATCCCCACTAGCCCAATCTTCAAGGAAGGGCAGGGCGATGGGATCTGCCGGAGGATCAATGGTTACGGGCACTGTTCCGGAGATGGGGCCATTGGCGCTGAAGTGTACGGCTTGCGCTGCGTAGTTATAGGTGCCGGTAGCCAAGCCTTCATCCAGATAGGTGTAAGCTGCCACGATTTCAGCATTGATCTGCAAGCCATCACGATAGATGTTGAAGCCGCGAATCACGCGCTCCACGTTATCATTCATACGGGCTTTGATCGGGCTATTGCGCAGGGCTTCTTCAGTCAGCTCCACATTGTTGACAGCGACGTTCTGCAAGACTACAGGGCGTCTACCAGCCATGATGGGTCCGGCTTCTTCGAAGTGAGCATGGATCAGCCAGTTTCCGGCAATGCCGTAACCGGTAAGGGTATTCCAGGCACCGCCAAGTTCCACCACGTTTCCACGGCCGTTTACGCCGGTGAGTCCATCGGTGGAGCCGGGGAATACATCAGCCATACCTGTGGAGTAGAAGCCCACGTAGATGGCATCGGTTCCGGTGATGGGAACAGGAGTGGTGAGGGCAACGTAGTTCCAGCCCACGGTGAGTCCGCTCACGGTTTCTTCGTGAACCAGGGTGACAGGAGCCAGATCGGCATCAGTACCGGTCCAGACTTTAACCGCGGTGATGAGTTGCGGTTCCTCAGCCAGGTGAATCATCACGCCATCCAGCACCTTGCCAGTAGCCAGAGCTGTGACTTCTGTGCCATATTTTGCCACGGCGTGGAAGGGTGAAGCACCGGCGCCAACGTTTCCGCGTTGGACGCTATCATCCCAATGCACGTATCCGGCTTGGGTGGGATCGCCATAAATGCTGGCCCAGTTCAGTCTGGCATTTACCTGAGTTTCCACTGTGCCTTGCAGAGCAATTACGCTGGCGATGGGTTCAGGAATGGCTTCACCGCTAAGTTCAATGGTATGTAGCACGCGGGTGAGGTTGTCCTGAATGGTCACTGTGGCAGTTTTGCTGCCCACAGATTGCGGGATGAACTGCACGGTGAAGGCGTAGGTGGTAGAGCCACTGAGCGCGGCAGGCAGGTTTTCGGCTACCAGTACGAAGTTGCCTTCCGCGTCATCGGTCAATTGGATGTCACCGGCAAGGATATCGATGGTATCAGTACCCACATTTGAAAGCAAGAAGCTCTTGGGGGTGCCAGGGTTCATCACTTGCAAAGTGCCAAAATCCCATGCTTCCGGGCTGATGGAAAGAATTGGAGCTTCCGGTACTTTACGTACTGTCACATCGTCAATTTTCATGTAGAACCAATCGTAACTATCGAAGTGACGGAAGGCGAAATGCACGGTTTGACCCGCATAAGCGGCAAGGTTCTGAGAACGATAGTACCAATTGCCATCTTCCAGGGTTTCTTCGAAGAGCAGAGTGAAATCTGCCGGAGCGGTGCCGGTGGTAGAAACGTAGAAGCCATAGTGGTCATCCGGATAGGCAGGATCCTGAGCGCCAACGTAGTATTCCACCAGATATTCACCGGTAGCGGGGAGGGCAATGGGAGGTGTGATCAGCCAGTTGTCGGGGCTGAGCGCTCCGGTAGTGCTGGTCCAGGAAGCAGATGCGGCGCTTTGCAAGCCTGTGTGGGCAGTGCCATCAACAGCGTATAAGAACCAGTTTTGACCGTCACCATCAGCATCATTCCTTGTCCAGCCGGCAGGCGGGAAGGTAGCGCCTTCAAAGCCTTCAGTCCAGGGGGTATCAGGGCCAACGACGATGGTGGGATCTGCTTCGATATCAAACCAGAAGGGATCGTCTGGCAGGGCAGAACCGTCATCATTAATGGCTTCTACAGTCCAGTACCAGCGATCAAGATAATCGAAGGTGATAGCCGGGCTTGGTCCTTCAGCGAAGGTGGTGGGGTTCAATGTAGTAGCCGTGGTTTCAAAGAAAACATCTTCGAAGATGTTTGCTTCATCCTGTGACATATAAACGGCATAATATGTGGCAAAACCACCCGTAGCGGCAGGGGTCCAGCTAAGGTTGAAGCCGGTTTTGGGAAGCCCGGTAGCGCCATCGGCAGGAGAAGCCAATGTCGGAGCTTCGGGAGGGCCGGAGGGGAGCGGAGTAGCGGTAAGACTGATATTATCGACATTGATGGGAGGTTGAGTTCCCATAGAACTGTCGTTCCACCAGGAAAATACCAAACGTTTCACTGAGCCGGACAAAGTGCCGGGGAGAGTGATGTTAGCTTGCTGCCAGGTGGTGCCCTGAAGGTTGTAGTTTACGCCAACCTGACCGGTGGTTAAACGGGTTCCGGCCACAGGAGTAACGGTGGGATCAACGAGGAAAACCTGCAGGTAATCATAAGACGCGCTTTCGCCCTGGCATTTCCACATGAAGGAAAGCGGGAATTCCAGCATCTCAGCATCAAAGGCGATATCGGTATAGAGGTGAACCACGCTGGTGGCTGTAATGGTATAGGCATTGGTAACACCGCCATCATTGGAGATATAGGCAGAGTAACTTCCATCATAGGGATCTGCTTCGCCAATATACCAGGCATTGGTCTGAGTGGCATTGGCAATATTCCAATTGCCTTGTCCGGCTTCCCAGTCCTCAGTAAAAGGCAGAGTAGCAGGGTAGTATGCTGAACCACTGAGCGCTATACTATAATCCTCACGCGTGAAGACAATATCCAGATCAGCGTTTTGTGCTCCAACATCCTGGGGCTCAAACCGCACGGTGAATTGGGTGTTTGCTCCTGGGGCCACAACCCAGTCGATTCCGGCATAATCCGGAATACTGAAGTCTGTGCCGACAGGATCGATACCGATGCTGCCCAGAGTGAGGTCTGCGCCACCGGTATTTGAGATGGTAAATACCTGTTGGGCAAATCCACCTATGGGAACATTGCCGAAGTTGAAGCTTGCGACATTGGGGCTGATGTTGAAGATAGCTTCAGTTGGGGCTAAATCAACCGTGATATCATCCAGCGAAATGTACCAGGGAGTGCCATTAATCGTACCCAGGATTCCAACGTAGTAGGTACCCGTTGTGGGCACAGTAAATACTCCGTTCAGGTATTGATAGTCACCGTTGATAATGCCGGTTGCGGGCAAGATGCTATTCGTCATTCCGGCAGCCGTGGCTTCTGTGCCATAAGCGATAGCGATGCTTGCGTTAGCGGCAGTAGCGCCATCCTGACGGGCAAATAGTGAAGCTTCATAGGCAACGCCTGCTTCAAAATGGAATGCTTTGAACATCCAGCGGGTGTTTCCATATCTAAGATAAGCATTCCAGGAACCGGTTCTGGGTGTGCGATTGTATGTGGTCATTGAAGTATTTGCTGTCCAGATGTTTGTTCCTGTTACCGCTTGCTGAAGCCATCCTGCAATTGCGGTCTGGTCAGTATTGCCGGCTTCAAAGCTTTCGTTGTAAGGAACATTGGCTGGCACCATTTGAGTAGTAAAGCTCCAAAGTGGGCCTTGCGTTACCTCACGGGTGGAGTTTTGAGCAATCACTCTCCAATTGTAAGCTTGCAGTCCCAAGAGATTGGAATAGCTGTAAGAACCTGTAGCTCCGGCAGCACCGGAATCAACCATGGTCATATTGCCCGCGGGGCCAAACCACAGCTCATAGGTATCGGTGTCAGCACCGAAATTCCAGGTGAGAGTGCCATTGGGGGCAACGCCTACAGCCGCATTGGCTGGGCTGGGGTTGCTGGGGGCACCGGGAGCACCTGGTAATACGTAGTGGATTGTCACACTCAGATTCATCGTAATGGTATCCGAATAATCATCAGTATCCTCAGAAGTGATTGTTATCGTGTGCCCGTTTGGGGTAAGTCCATTGAGATCAGTATAGGAAGCATCAGTAAGATTACCCACTTCATTGTAGGCAGTACTACCGATCGTTAGATGCATAGTGTACCAGCTTGGTACATAACTACCCATAGAGGTAGTTATCCTTGTATCAGTAATTGTAGCTCCAGCCGGAAGGCCAGTGGTTGTAATCGATACAACAACCGGGTCGGAATCATAACCTGAGCCACTATTCGTAAAGGTTTCGCTCTGTGCGAAAACCATACTAACGAATAGTACCATAAGGATTGTCAAGATCAATATTTTCTTCATACAGATTACTCCTTAATCTAGATGTAATTCTCTTGAAGGGTTTGGTATTAGTTATTGGTGAATAAGCCTCCTAAGCGAGAGCGGATCTCGCCCGGGTGATGCTTCACATCTGTTTTTGATGGTTCTTTGGATAGGAGGGTCAGGGAAGGTGGGGCAGAGGCAGGGCCTTTGTGATAATGTGCGACGATTATTCATACAAACTGCGTCCGCTATTGGTATGAGGATCCCTGAGCGTTTGAATTGATGGTTTGTTTTATTCACGGAGATGCGCGCGGACTTAGCCTTTGGGGGCGGGCATTGGGTCGTGGGCATGCTGCGCATCGCTATAAACATAAAAAACATCCTTTGTCGTGGTTATCCAAATTCTTCCGGCAAAGGCTAAACACCATTGCCGTTTGATCTTAGTCTCCGAAAAACTCAGAGAAAATGATCTCAGTGCTATTGGAACGGACTCCCGCAAAGCAGTCAAGGAAAATATGCAGGGAAATTCGAGTTTTGCAATTTTATCCTGTTGCGCAGTTTCAACAAGATGGGCTAAGGTGTTGTTTGGAAAGTGCTTAGGTGTGAGGTTTGAGGTGTGAGGTTTGAGGTGTGAGTGTGGAAGCGGCGTCTCGCCGCTTGTATTGATAAGCGTCAGGATGACGCTTCTACCCATAACGCATAACGCCTAAGGTCAGTAAAGTCAGGTTTCCATCTCCATCGTACATCGTACATCGTAAATCGTACATCGTAAATCGTACATCGTACATCGTACATCGTAAATCGTAAATCGTAAATTGAGAAAATCCGCGTGCCACTAAAAAAGTTTTCGATTTGTCCAGTGATTGTCCAGTTAAGAGTATATGGAGGGCAGCTTCGTCGCAGGATTTTGCATAAGCGACGGGGCGAAGCTGTGTCGATTCAGGTGGCAGGTGGCAGGTGGCAGGTTGTAGGTTGTAGGTTGTAGGTTGCAGGTTGTAGGTTGCAGGTGGCAGTCTTCAACAGCGTAGCGTTCAACAGGCCTCCGGCCATTCAACAACGAAATATTCAACAGGCCTCCGGCCATTCAACAGCGCAGCATTCAACCAAACCATTTGTGGGAGCAACAAAAAACCCCCGGCATGATCACCGGGGGTCAGGATCATTAGTATCTGGGCTCAGTTCTTAGAGCTCAGTCTTTATCTTCAGTATTAATGGTTCGGGTCGTGTTTCTCACATTGTTGTTATCGAAACCGATTACTGAAGCGTGGTTTAGCACAGAGCCAATGCTACGCAGCTGATGGCCATAAGTGCGCGCGGCCACTTTGAAGAACTTCTTCTCAGGTGCGTTGGTGATGGAGTAGCTCAGAGCAGAAGTAGTGGCGATCTGAGTCTCATCAGACCAATTGTAGGGGTCATCGCTAGCGTAAATCACATACACAAAGGCATTGTCCACGGCGTTCCAGCTAAGCTGCGGGTTCGTGCCGGACATTGTGATCTGTACTACAGGAGCGCCGGGAGTCGGCAGTGCCACGTATGGATCTACGATGAAACCGGTGTTCGGGATCATGCTGGATTGTGTGCCAACAGCAGTCAGACCGGGATTGGCAGGATCGATGAGGCTGGTATCGGACTGGTTGTGACGGGTACGATTGGGGTTCACGGTGTCATTGGTATAGAAGTATCTCTCATTGGAACCATAATCTCTCGTATCCATGACACGGTTTGTTCTTACTGCAATGTTCCCGCCAGCATACTGGAAAGGCGTTTGCAGAGGAATCACGATTGCGTTCACTCCCGCAGGGAAGAATACGTTGCCATCATACACCAGAGTATAATCATCGAAGGATAACCACGCGCTATTGAGGCTTTCAGTGGTATGCTTCATCCATACTTTGACAGGGACATTGATGTTTTGGGTGAAGTTGTTGTGATACACGATCGCGTTGATGGTTCCGGAACTCATTTGCATCTCGTGCGCCAGATAGATGGTTTCCGCGACGCTGTTTTTCCAATACATGTGGAACGGAATGCTGTTTATGGATAGGGTAGATTCCAAGTTACCCACGAAAGGAGCGTAAGATGCGGCACTGAAGATTCCTACCGTGAGCAAGTCACTATCATCGTTCGCAGGATTGCCATCAGCGGGAAGCACTACTTTGGCATATATATTGTAGGAACCCGTGATTGATGGAGTCCAGTTCATCTGGTGCAGTGCGCTGGCACCGGGAGCCAGGCTTTCGTTTACATTGATGGTGGCAAGCACTTCTCTGGCGTTCGGGCTGCGTAGCTGCACAGAGTAAGAGCTTTGCGTGGCTGTGCCATTGTTGGTAACAGTAATGTTGTAATCGAGTTGATCACCGGCAAGGCCATAGCTGTCTCCGCTAAAGGCAGTAACAGCGAGATCATTGGCCAGGAGTTCTTCCATCTGCACATTATCAATGTAGATGCTCTGATAGGTACTGGTTCCGCTGTGTTTGAAGCAGATGTATTGATCTGTTCCGGCATAGTCCGCAAAAGACACCGTATAGACGGTATGAGTGGCAGTCATCGGAATGGAAGCGATTTGGTTGAAGGTTCCGCTACCATCCAGAGCATTCACAGTTCCGATCAGGAGGCTGGGAGCGGCACTGCTACCCCTGGCCGAGAAGCTGAGTTTGATCGTGTTCATCGGTACCATGATCTCAGGAGTGATGAGTCGCAGATCGGCAGCGGTATGATTGCTATTGGTAAGGTACACGCTGTTGGGCGCGCTTACAGGATAGGTTGCGATCGTGCGCACATAAGCACTGGTAGAAGTTGAGTTTACATAACCGGTCCAGCCCATAGGCAGGCTGGCAGCAGGCACACCATCGAAGTTTTGGCTATAAGGCAGGCTCAGGATGCGAGGATCGTCCATGATGGTGAAGCTGAAGGGAGCAGGCACATCGGCATCGCCATCGCCATTGATGGCTTGCACTGTCCAATACCAGGTTTCACTGTAGTTGAATGTGATGGGGTCACTAGCAGCTTGAGTAGGATCGAAGCTGGTTCCGGTGATATTGTACCAGGCATAATCGGCTACATCTTCGCTTGTTCCCATGTACAGGGCATATTCAGCAGGGGCTCCACCGGTGAGCGAAGGGGACCAGCTCAGATTAAAGCCATCAACCGAAAGGTTTTGCGCGCCATCAACGGGACTGACAAGAGTGACCGGCTCAGGGGCTCCAGCTGGGGTTTCGCGCACCATCACATTATCAATATCCAGATAATAGTCACCGGTTGCCCAGTTGGCAGCAAACTTCACTAAGATGCTTCCGCTGAAGGCAGACAGATCCAGAGTAACGCCGGCAAAGGCTGTGCTGGTGACGTGGTTGTTCATATCAATGGTGTGAATCGGAGTGAAATCAACATTGTTGCTTGAGATCAGGATTTGCAGTTGATCTCCGCTAGCCAGAGTGGTAGCATTGTTTGGATAACTGCTATAATTTACAATGCGGTAGTCAAACTTCAGTTCGCTACGCTCTGCCAAAGGTCCGATCGGAGGAGTCACGCCATAAGTGTTAGGGGTGGAACTCCAGAGGTTTTTATACATACCTTTGGAACCGTTGGTGCCATGGTTTGTCAGAATGCTGAAATCACCGATCCAACCGATGTCAGCCAAAGTGGAGCCAACTTCGAAATCCTGCAAATAGGGCAGAGGCTGAGTGGGGTCATAGCAGCTGCCACTGAGTTCGATTTCGGTAATCAGGCGGCCATCGGAGATGGTCACGGTAGCACTGTGCTCGCCTTCAGCAGTGGGTAGATACTCAATGGTGAAGTTCACGCTTTGTCCGGCTCCCAGGCTGGCGCCTTCGAAGTTCTGAGTGAGGGCAAAGAACTCACCATTTACCTGGATGCTATTGATATCCAGGCTGCCACCACCATTGTTGCTGATGGTGAAGAGCCGGGTAGAGCTGGTGTTGATGATCTGCTCGCCATAGTTCCAGGCTGTGGGACTCACGGCAAAGATCGGAGCAGCGGGGATTTCACGCACGGTTACATTGTCCACGTGCATATCGTTATCCCCACCGGACAGAGTGGATTCACCGTAAAAGGCGAAGTACTTGGTGCCCATGATGCCTGCCAGGGGTAGGCTGATGGTGGTTCCGGTATTGGGTATGGCGTTGTAAACGTATTCAGAACCGCTGTTGTTCCACTCTCTGAGGATAGTGGGGTTGCTCATATCCGGGCTGTCGCTCATCACCACGATGAACTTGTCGTCCAATTGCGAAGCGGGATCGACTGCGGTTACGGCGTTGTAACGGGTGAGTCCCAGATCAAATCTCAGTTCGTAGCCATCCTCAGGAATGGCGATGGGTGGAGTGATCAGCCAGGCAAAGCGTGATGTGCCATAGATGTTCATTTTGGCAGCATTATTGCCTGCTGCGCCATTTAACCAGTTACCTCTGCCCCAGAGCGTGCTTGTTCCTGAGGCATTGGGATATTGGCCACCCATTCTGCTCCAGTTTTGGGGAGGAAAGAGCTCGGTAGTAAGTGTTCCAAAATCCACAATCCAGGGGAAGCTGGACACGCTGGGATCGTCCATGGTGGTGAAGCTGCGCACTAAGCTGGCTTCGCCTTCACCGCTGGGGTTAACGGCAGCGACTTTCCAATAGTAAGTAGTGCCATATGCCAAAGGAGTGTTGATGGCATAGCTGGTGCCGGTGGTATTGGTCAGCAAAGTGCGGGGATCCGATTCGGTATCCAGATACACATTGTAGCTATTGGCCACGCCACCGGTAACAGGAGCAGTCCAGCTCAGGCTGGGAACGATGCTCTGGTTCAGAGCGGCATCAGCCGGTGAACTGAGGTTTGGTGTGCCCGGAGCAAGGGGAGTAATATCAGGTCCGATCACAGAGTCGATATAGAACCCGGTGCTTTGCAATCCGGTGCGGAAGCCCAGGTAGAAGTTTCCGCTGAGACTGCTGAGGTCAACTGTATTTGTTTGCCATGCGCTGGCAACACTGTGGGAGATTATCTCCAGCAATTGCCATTCAACGCGATCTTCGGAATAAACGATTTCGATGGTGCCAGTTATCAAGCCTGCGCGTGAGGCAAAACTTAGAGCATCTCTATTCCCGAAGGTGAGCATGGGAGTAGAGAGAATGTATTTGACACTGGTGCTGCCATATTTGTAGGCAGTAGCAGTTCCTTGATATAGCGGAGTAGTGGTGCTGCGGCTCCAGCCTCCTGGGTTTGCCCATCCTGCAGGTGGGAAACCGGTGGCTTCAAAGCTTTCTACCAGTTGGTTTTCGCCGGGAGTAGTGAAGCTCCATACCGGGCAATCGAGGGCAGAGCCAAAAGCATTCTGGGGTACTACCTGCCAATAGTAAGTGGTATTGGCTTCCAGAGTGGGGATGTAGCTGGTTTCACTGAGGTTGGTCAGCAAAGCGGGAGTGGAGGTGGTTCCCAAATAAAGGTTATATGAACTGGGGAAGCCGCCACCGCTGGCCCAGTTAAGGGTAGTGGGTGGGATCACCATGCCACCATCCGCGGGTCCAACTAATACTGCAGGATTAGGCGCAGTGCTGGGAGCGGAGGCTTCCATGGTGATCTGGATATTAGGTCTGGAGGAACTGATGGACATAGTGGGAGGATTTGCCGTGTCGCTATTGCCCAGGCGTGCCATATCAGTGGCAGTGCTGTATCTCCAATATGAATGGGGCGCAGTGTAAGGCGCGTTTTGGGTTCTTACCGAAACCAAAAGGTTGCCGCCACTATACACGTAGTCTTCAATATCCACAGAGAGCCAGCCATTGCCGGCACCGAGATCGATATTTTCGATTGAGGCTACGAGGGTTCCGGGCTCTTCCCAGTCTGTGCCACTGAGAGTGGGGTTGCTGACTGTCTTGAGCCAGATTTCCGTGAGCCCGATGGCATTGGGGTTTGCGCCGGTGTCGTTTCTGAACCAGGCCAGGCTTTGGATGGTGCCGGGGCTGCCAATTTCAGTTTCAGTATAAAGCACCTGGGAACGGGAGTGGACGAAGTAATCATTGAGCGGATAACGTCCGGTAGTGGTTCCTGTGCCAATAGTAATGGTAGTCTGCGCGAAAGCAAAGGCTACCATCATAAATGTGAGGAGGATTAGTAAAAATCTCTTCATTTGATGTAAATCTCCGGATTTATGTTGATCTTAGTTTGGTGGTGGGCTGCCTTTTAGCTAAGACAGCCCGTTTAGCTTCGAGGGTTGATTGGAGCAGGAAGCTTTTCACCGGGTACTCCGCACAAAGTGGTGATAATGTGCGACGATTATTCTGTACCTTAAGGCGCAGAGTACTCAGTGAAGATAGCTTCCGACATTTAATGAATTTGTGATAGCTAATCTGGCAAAGGCTCGAATGCAACGAAAATGGGGCAGAAAGACTCCTGAAGGGGCATGGATGTACCCGCTTCTGGGCGCAGTTCTGCTGCATGGTGAAATCTATGGTTTCAAGTATGGTTAAACTCAAAATGTAATCTAAACTCCTAAAAGCAGGGCTAATGCAAGAAGAGTTCCCATTTGATGGGAAAAAACGGGCTATTCGCTGACCAATACTCAATTGCTGGCCGCAATCAATTGGAATGGCAGGCAAATGCGCTTGATCCGTACTGCGTCAAGCTTTTTGCTTTTCCACCGGATTATCGGATGCTTTCCCGCGAAGGGGATGAGGTGTGAGGTTTCAGGTTGCAGGTTGCAGGTGGTAGGTTGCAGGTGGCAGTCTTCAACAGCGTAGCGTTCAACAGGTCTCCGGCCATTCAACAGCGCAGCATTCAACCAAACCATTTGTGAACATTCGTGATCTTTTATTTGTGCTCATTTGTGGGAGTAACAAAAACCCCCGGCACGATCACCGGGGGTCCATATTACTTGTATGCAGCTGAGCTGCAAGGGTTATTTACTGTCTAGAGCGCGCAGCTTTGTCCAGCTCATCCTGCAGCAGTTGTTGCTCAAGGCTGAGGGCTTGAGTGGTAATGGAGCGGGTCGCGCCGGCTTTGGCGATTACTTTGAAGAACTTCTTGCTCGTAGCCGCGCTGCTGTAGGTAGGAGCAGTCACGGTTGATGCAAGTGTCCAGGGTCCTTCAGGAGCATCAGCGGCCATTACTTCATAAGAAGTGGCATAGGGAATGGCATCCCAATTCAGAACCACATTGCTGCCCACGGTGCTGATCGTAACATCAGGAGTAGCCAGAGTGGTGGGTGTGAATATGGGAGGTCCGATGAAGTCATCAACGTAGAGATACCAGTCATAGGCGCCCATATAGCGTACAGCCAGATAGATGACGGCATCGCCATAGCTATCCAGGTTGTAGCTCTTTTGGACGTAGTTGGCCAGCATACCATCTCCTTCATCGATCATGGTGAAAGAAGCAGGATTGGTGTCTGTGGTGGAGATCAATACCTGCCAGGGGTCTGCACTGGTACCGTTGTATGTTCTCATCCAGAAGCTGATGTTGTCCGTAGTGGAGGATGTTACTTGCAGCGGAGGAGTGATCAGCCAGTCGTCGTTATCCAGAGTGCTGGTTTCATATCTCACTCTGGCGGCATAAGTGCCGGTGCGAGGATTAACTGTAGTAGCTTGCCAGACTTGGGTTCCACCATCGGCATTGAGCACAGTCCAGTTAGCAGGGATTACGCCGCCTTCGAAGCCTTCGAAGAGGATGCCTTCCTGATAGACATTGAAGTTCATCAGTTCGGATGTGTTGTTTTCTGCCACGGCATCGTCGGCCACATATACTTCACCGTAGATATCCATTGCGCCAAGGCTTGTGGGAGTCCAAGTGAATTCCACGGCATTGGTGGCATCGGCTGCCAGCGGATCTGTGAAGCTTTCCTGTCCCAGGATAGCGCGAGTTTCCACACTCTTCAGATAGACGGTGTAGTTGCTCACGGGTTCGGTACCGTTGTTTTTAACGGTAACGGTGTGGGCAATGGGAGTATTTTGGAAGCCATAGGGCATACCGGTGAGAGATACCACAGACATATCGGTATCCACCAGTTCTTCCATATACACGTCATCGATGTAGATGCTGCGATAGGTGCCACCGGCTCCGTGTTTGAAACAGATGTTTGTGTCTGTTCCCAGGTAGTCGGCGAAACTGACTGTGTAGACGGTGTGAGTGGTTGTCATGGGAATAGAAGCCAGTTCATTAAAGGTTCCGGTTCCATCCAGAGCATCCACTGTTCCGACCAGGAGGTTGGGGCCAACGCTTCCTGCACGAGCAGAGAAGCTGAGCTTAATGCTGTTCATCGGCACCAGAATGTCTGGTGTGATGAGGCGCAGATCAGCATTGGCATCAGCGCTGGTGGTCATATACATGCTGTTCGGAGCGCTTACGGGGAACGTTGTGATTGTGCGCACGTAAGCAGTAGTGGAAGTGGAGTTTACATATCCGGTCCAGGCTGCGGGCATGCTTGCGGTGGGCACGCCATCGAAATTCTGGCTATGAGGCAGGCTCAGAATGCGAGGATCGTCCATAATGGTGAAGCTGAAGGGAGTGGGCACATCGGCATCGCCATCACCATTGATGGCTTGCACTGTCCAATACCAGGTTTCACCGTAGTTATAGGTGATGGGGTCAAACTCATCCTGCGTAGGATCAAAGCTGGTTCCTGTGATATTGTACCAGGCATAATCGGCTACATCTTCGGTAGTTCCCATATACACAGTATATTCGATAGGGGTTCCACCGGTCAGAGCGTCTGCCCAAGTGAGGTTGAATCCACCGATGGGCAGATCTGTAGCGCCATCAGACGGGCTGGTCAGAGTTACAGGATCCGGAGGGCCGGTGGGGGTTTGGCGAATCATTACGTTATCGACCATGAGGTCGTTGTCACCATTATCACCAATGGAGGATTCTCCGTAGAAGGCGAAGTATTTGGTGCCGCTGATTCCTGTGAGCGGGATGGTGTAGTTAGCACCGGTGTGAGGGATATCATTGAAAACCCACGGCGAACCGGTGTTGTTCCATTCGCGCAGGATGGTGGGGTTTGTCATTGTGGGTGTATCGCTCATGATCACCATGAAGCGATCATCTACCTGAGTTCCGGTGGGAGGGGTAGTTCCGTTCCATACCACAAGCCCGGCATCAAACTTCAGTTCATAGCCATCTGCAGGGATAGCGATGGGCGGAGTTACCAGCCAGCCATAGCGAAGTGTACCATAGATATTGATCTTGGCAGCTTTGTTAGCCGGAGTGGTCACGTTTAACCAATCATCTTGGAACCATTGCGCGGTGGTGCCGATGGGAGTTGGATAGAAGCCATGAAGCTGAGACCAGCCGGCTACAGGCCAATCGCCTGCAACAGTGCCAAAATCCACAGCATAAGGCAGATCATAGATGGTGGGGTCGCTCATCACGGTAAAGCTACGTGCGGCAGGAGCATCGCCGGTACCGGCAGCGTTGAAGGCTTTCACCGTCCAGTAGTAAGTTTGCTCCCAATCCAGAGGGGTGGTAAGCGTATAAGGAGAGGTTACGTTGCCGGCAAACAGAGTGCTGCCATCAACGGTATCCAGATATACGTTATAACCTGTAGGTACACCACCGGTTGTCGGGGCAGACCAGCTCAGGCTGGGATAGCGGCTTTGGTTTGTAGCGGCATCAAGCGGAGCGGTGAGGGTGGGGGCACCGGGACGAACCGGAGTGATATCCGGACCGATTACGTGGTCAACATAGATGGACCCGGTGGCTGTGGGCAGTCCGGTCTGGAATGCCAGATAGTAGTTGTTTCCGGCCAGCTCGGAGAGATTGAAGCTTTGCTGGTACCATACTCCGGTAGCGGCATAGGTGATATTCGCGCCCAACTGAGTCCAGGTGACTCTGTCTTCAGAATAAGCTACCTGCAGAATCTGAGCAGTAGTGGTGGCACGAGTCCAGAAATCCAGAGTGTCGCCATTGTTGATGGTCAACAATGGTGTGGATAGTTGGTACTGAACTGTAGTTGAAGTGAATTTGTAGGCATGACCGGTGCCATGGAACAGAGGAGTAGCAGTGCTCCGTGTCCAGTTGCCGCTGGTACCATTTGCCCAGCCGGCAGGCGGGAAGGCAGTGGCGTCAAAACTTTCTGCCAATTGATCCGGGCCGGGAGTAGAGAAGCTCCAGGTGGGGCAGGTGGGGTCTGAGCCATAGTTATTGGTGGGCAACACTTTCCAATAGTAGGTTCGGCCATTACTGAGGCCGGTGGTCTGATATTGGAGCGCGGTGCCTTCATAAACCAGGTCACCCTCACTAAAGGTTCCGGTCTGGTTCAGATATACTTTGTAGCTGAGTGCCGGTTCACCGCTGGCGGAGGGAGTCCATTTCAGCAAAGGATCCACAAAGGTGGTCATGCCATCAAGCGGGAAAGCCACAGTAGCAGGTTCAGGGGCGATCGGTGCAGGCACTTCGATGATCACATCATCAATGTATATAGTGCGATAGGTGCTGCCCAGACCATGCCTGTATGCAATCCTGGTGTCAGTGCCGGCATAGCTGCTGAAATCCACGGAATACTGAGTGTAGGTAGCCGTAATCGGAACACTCTGATACAGAGTAAATGCGCTACCATTCCAGGTTCCTACTTCAACGGTGAAACCCGCGCCACCCTTAGCGTGGAATTTGGTGCGTAGTGTGTTCAGCGCGACATCAACAGGGGGGCTAAGCAGAATCAGATTTGCCGTAGCATCGGCTGAGTTCGCCATATACACGTGGTTGGGTGTCGTATTTGGCGTTCCTGTGGTTCTGGTTTCTACCAACGCTGATGTCGATGTGCTGTTTACCACCGGCTCCCAGCCCAGAGGCAGAGCAGGTGTTGTAACACTATCGAAGTTTTGCAGATAGGGTAAATCTCCGCTATAAATTGTGGCATCAAGAGCCTCACCAGATAGCGGGATATTGGTTACGGCGCGGTTATCGTTGATCGCGATGTTGCCGCTATAGGTGGTAGCGGTTGTTGGCGCGAAGTTCACCGTGAAGCTGGCGCTTTCATTGGTCAGCAATGATACCGGACTGAAGGCTTCTGCAAGAGCAAAGCCGGTTCCGGTAACGTTGACGCTGCTAACATTCAGCGAGCCAACGCCGATATTGGTGATGGTGAATTCCTTGGGAGTAGTGGTGTTGATCAGCTTGGTGCCAAAATCCCAAGCGTCCGGACTGACCAGTATGATCGGAGCAAGGGGTACTTCGCGTACCATCACGTTGTCAATATCCAGATAGTAATCCCCGGTAGCCCAAGCAGCATCAAACTTCACATAGATAGTGCCGCTGTAGGCTGCAAGGTTGATGGTGACCGGAGCAAAATCCATGCTGGTAATGTGGTTACTCTGATTTATGGTGTGTACGGTGCTGAAGCTGACACCATCAGTTGATACTTGAACAAGGAACTGGTCACCGGCACCCGGTGTGAATGGGGTACTGGGATAGCTGCTGTAGTTAACATAGCGGTAGTCAAACTTGAGCTCGCTATCGGGAGCAAGAGGACCGATGGGAGGAGTGGTTGCCACACCAGTGGTAGCTGAGCTCCAGAGATTCCGGCTTAGGCCTTTGGAACCGCTGGTACCATGGTTGGTCATTATGCTGAAAGTACCAGTCCAGTTGATGTCGGCAAGAGTAGTCGGTGCCTCAAAATCCTGTAAATACGGAAGCGGTTCTGTAGGATCATCCATGGTGGTGAAGCTCCACACCGGGCAGTCTGCGGCTTGACCCTCGTCATTACGGGGAATGATCTGCCAGGTATATGTGGTCGAATATGCCAGGGGACCTGGCAGGTATGTCAGGCCGGGTTGATTGGAAGACACGAGGCTGCCATTGAAATAGACATCGTATCCTGTGGGGGCTCCACCTCCGGAACTCCAGCTTAGGGTGGGGTTGAGTCCTACATTGATGGCATTGTTCAAAGGAGCACCAATGATTGCCGGATTCGGGACGCCGGCCGGGGCCAGATCAACGCCGGTAATTTCATCAAAATACCGATAGTTGCCACCTGTTGCCACATGGTGGATAGCCACAAAGATCTCTTGTCCATTATAAGCACTGAGATCGATGCTGGCTTGCTGGTAGGTGAGAGTGAAGTCTAAATAATCACCGGTCCATACGGTAGTGGTGAAATCTGTAGTAGCGTTGCCTGTGGTAGATACTTTTACATAGGTGTATTCATCAGCATAATCCCATGCTGTGGATTCACTGTGGTCACGATACCAGAAGGTGAGAGTATTGGCCCCGGGAGCAGGCTTCAGCTTTGGAGCAATGAGCCAATATTGTCCACTTGTATAGCCAACCCGGGCTGATGCTACACCGGCATAAGGGTAGGTAGTTGAGCGAATCCAGGATGTGCCGACCGTAGCCCACTCATTTGGTGGGAAGGCGGTTCCCTCGAATCCCTCATTAATAACTGCGGCAAATAGGCCGCTTAGTGCCATGAGGGCTATTGCTATTAGTAGTAATTTCTTCATAGTGATTTCTCCATTAATCTGGATTGATTGAAGAATTGTGTGTTTTCAGATGGATGCGGTAATCCCGAATGGGCGCGATCCGACTGCTTTTGAAGGGTTAAGGGTGGGGCGAAGCGTGTTCCGTAAATGGCTGTACCGCTGCTGTAGTGATAATGTGCGACGATTATTGCTAAGAGTGCGGCATTGGCAATTTGGGGTTTTGCTTCGGGATCGGTAGGATTTCTTTTTTGTTTGATTTTGTTGGGGGATTTGAGTGCGACTATCCTATTTGTGTACTCGGACCTTTGGTAAAGATGTCCGAAACATCCAGCAGGTGCCGTGATCACGGCATATAGCAAGCACTCAGAAAAAAGCATTGACTCTCCTCAGCTTCTCAGCTTTTTTTGTGTCAAAATCCTCTTGCTGCGAAATCAAAAAAACCTGAACTTCACTCGGGTCAATAGAGCTAAGTTCCTATAATTCATGGAACACGCATTGCTGATAGCACAACATTTCCATGACGATCACATACTACGATTCTCCAAATTGCTGTCAAGAACTTTCTTGCTAATTGAGAATTGAGAATTGAGAATTGAGAATTAGTCGGGCTGTTTCCCGCAGATTTTCGCAGATAAACAGCGCAGATCCACGCAGATTTTTGTCTCTCACAGATTTCAGGTTGCAGGTTTCAGGTTTCAGGTTGCAGTGTCAGGTTTCTATCACAAGCAAGTACACTTCATTCACATTCGTTCCGGTATAGCGCATAGGGATAATGGCATTGATGGCTTTGAGGGCGGGATAGGAGTCATAATTGCTTATAGCAGCTTCAGGGTCAATGCCTTGCGCAATGATTTGCTGCCAGCTGTCGCTATCCACGATCGCGCCTGAGGATTCAGGGATATGGTCGTTGCCATCGGTGGCAAAAGCGAAGAAGCAGGTGCCCGGGATTCCGGATATTGCTTGGGCCATCAGCAGAGCCAGATGCGCGCAGCGACCGCCTTTGCCAGATCCTCCGGTTCGAAGGGTAAGCTCTCCACCAAAGAGATACAGGCCTGGGTTGGCCTTCCTTTGAAATACGCTAAGCGCTTTGGCAAAGGCTCCAGTTTCCAGATTGATGAAGCGGGAGCTCAGGCGCGCAGGCAGAGGGCAGGTCTCTTGCAGGCTTCTTCTTAGTACTTTGAGAAAGGCCGGGTTGTCTCCGATGATCAGGTGGGGAATAGTATTGCAGACGTCCTCAGATAGGATTGCAGACGTCTCGTCTGCATAAGCGACAACGTCGCTTTCTTTTACGGAACTGCGTTGGGTTTCGACACGGGGACGTGTCGAATCCTGTGGTGGAAGTGGCATCTTGCCGCTTGAGTCTTTTATAAAACGCCAGGATGGCGTTTCCACACTTGGCGTTTCCCCACTCTCGGCGCTACGGCGAGCGCCGGTACCATAAAAGGGGCCACTGCCGATGATCGCGGGGTCATTGCCTTCCACGTCCGAGAGCAGATAGACAGCCGGGATTTGGCATTTGACGTGGCTTAAGGCCTTGCCGCATTTCACCTGAGACAGCTCTTGCCGTTTCAGGTTCATCTGCCTGATATCCAGGCCGCTTTTCAGTAAGAGGCGGTTGAGGCCGATAAGGTCTTCCAGTTTGTAGCCATCCATGGGCAATTCAAAGAGGGCAGAAGTGCCACCGCTGAGCAGGATGATCAGTTCTTCATGTTCAGGAATCTCTTGCAGATGCTCCAGGATTGCTTTTGTGTGTCTGATGCTGTTTTGATCCGGGATGGGGTGGCCGGCTTGCAGGATTTGGCATTTAGGATTGCAGAGGTCGCCCGCTAGGATTGCAGACGTCTCGTCTGCATAAGCGACAACGTCGCTTTCTTTTGTAGCGGCGTTCCGCCGCTTTCGACACGGGGACGTGTCGAATCCTGGGGTTGCAGACGTCTCGTCTGCATAAGCGACAACGTCGCTTTCTTTTGTAGCGGCGTTCCGCCGCTTTCGACACGGGGACGTGTCGAATCCTGGGGGTGGGTCACTTTGAACCTTTCGACACGAGACCTGTCGAATCCTGTGGAAGCGGCATCCTGCCGCATTTGAACTAAGGGCAGGATAGAAGCCATACTTTGTCAGCACCGTGCAGCTTGCCAATGTCCGATGGGTCAAGGCCTGAATAGCCACATCAGCCATTTGCCAGGCAGCCTTCCCGATGGCCAGAATGTGTAAGGGGGCGGATGAATTGAGCCTGGTCAGTTCCTTTTGCAGTTTGGGATAGCGGGTAAAGCGTTCCAGGCTCTGAGCTATGGCCTGAAGCAGCAAATCCCGCATTTTATCCTCTCAGGGCAATGGCTACCCGATGCTCATGGGCGAGGGAGAGTAGGGCCTGATATTCCTCGTGATCGGTGATCTTGAAATCACCAAATTCGTGAGGCTTGAGATCATCCAGGGTGGTGCTAAAATGGCATTCCTGCAAATAGTAGCGGTCTCCGGGTTGCAAGAGAGCTTGCATTTCTGCCAGGTTTCTCCAGCTCAAGAGTTCCGGGGCAAAGGTGGTGCGAAACTCATACTCGATCCCACTTAAGCGGATAAGCTCCATGCTGCGCATGATCGCATTGGCATCCACATCGCTCTGTGTGAGAGAGGGATACAGGATCAGTGGCGCCTTGATATCCATCGCGATATAGTCCACCGCTCCAGCGTGAATCACCTTACTCAGTGTGTCCGGTAGCGCGCCATTGGTATCCAGCTTCACCTTGAAGCGCATAGCCTTGAGTATCTTCAGAAAGGGGATCAGGTCTTCCTGCAAAGTTGGTTCTCCTCCCGTCACCACCACCGCACTGAGTTTCTTGCGCCGTTTGTAGAGGAAGCGCAACACCTTTTCCGTGTTCAGCAGAGGGCTATAGATGCGAGGCTCCACCAATTCCGGATTGTGGCAATAGGGGCAGCGGAAATTGCAGCCTTGAGTGAAGACGATCGCGCTCAGCTCTTTGGGATAATCCAGAAGGGAAAACTTCTGCAATCCGCCGATCTTCATGCCAGTTCTTGCCTGCTTGCCTTGGTGGGAGGATGCTTATAGTCTGTATCAAAGGTGGTGCGCAGCTTGAATTCCGCTTGCTTGCCTTCGTTCCATTGCGAAACCGGACGCAGGTAGCCCACGATGCGGGAAAAGACTTCGCAGCTCTTGCCGCAGGTGGGGCACTTTTTTTGTTCGCCCACCAGATAGCCGTGATTGGGACAGATGCTGAAGGTGGGCGAGAAGGTGAAATAGGGCAGGCGGTAGTTGAAGCAGACGCTTTTCACCAGGTTCTTCACACTTTCGGAGTGCTCCAAACGCTCTCCGCCAAAGATGTGCAAGACCGTTCCACCGGTATATTTGCACTGCAGATCATCCTGCAAATCCAGCACTTCGAAGACGTCGTCACTATAGTTCACCGGCAGTTGGGTGCTATTGGTATAAAAGGGCACGTCCCCACCGCAATTGGCACATTTAATGCCGGGATAGTTGCGTTTATCCAGGATGGCCAGACGGTAACTGGTGCCCTCAGCCGGAGTTGCTTCCAGATTGTAATTGTTGCCGGTGATATCCTGAAACTCAATCAAGCGCTCGCGCAGATAGTCCATCACCTTGATCGCAAATGCTTTAGCCTTGGGATTGCCGATGTTCATGTCCAGGAAGTTTTCGCAGGCTTCATTCATGCCGATGATGCCGATGGTGGAAAAGTGGTTTTTCCAATATTGCTCAAACCGCTCACGGATATTCTTCAGATAAAAGCGAGTGTATGGATAAAGACCGCTGTTTGTGTATGTTTCCAGGATCTTGCGCTTGATCTCCAGGGAGGACATGGCGATGGAAAGCACTCTCTGCAAACGGGCAAAGAAATCCTCTTCGTTCTCAGCCAAAAAGCCGATGCGAGGAAGATTCAGAGTCACCACTCCGATCGAGCCGGTCAAAGGATTCGCGCCAAAAAGCCCGCCACCACGCGCTTCCAGTTTACGCGTATCCAGGCGCAAACGGCAGCACATGCTGCGCGCGTCATTGGGATCCATATCGCTATTCACGAAGTTCGAGAAATAGGGAATGCCATATTTAGCAGTGGCTTTCCACAGATAATCCAGGGTGGGATTTTCCCAGTCAAACCCTTTGGTAATGTTATATGTAGGGATGGGGAAAGTGAAGACGCGGCCTTTGGCATCGCCTTCGGTCATCACTTCCAGGAAGGCTTTATTAAGGATGTCCATTTCTGGCTGAAAATCGCTGTAGCATCTATCTTGCGGTTTGCCGCCGATGATCACGGCCTGATCTTTGTAGCTATCCGGAGGATAAAGATCCATGGTGATATTGGTAAAGGGAGTTTGGAAGCCTACGCGCGTGGGGACATTGACATTGAAGACAAACTCTTGCAGGGCTTGCTTGACCTCGTGGTAACTCAGCTTGTCATAATGAATGAAGGGGGCCAGCAGCGTGTCAAAGCTGGAAAAAGCCTGGGCTCCAGCCGCTTCGCCTTGCAGAGTATAGAAGAAATTGACGATCTGTCCCAAAGCACTGCGGAAATGTTTGGCGGGAGAGCTCTCCACCTTGCCTTCCGCGCCACAGAAGCCGGTGAGCAGCAGATCCATCAGATCCCAGCCCACGCAATAGACAGATAGCTGTCCCAGATCATGGATGTGCAGGTCTCCATTCACGTGTGCCTCGCGGATTTCCGGAGGGTAAATCTTGTTCAGCCAATAGGTTTTGCTCACTTCAGCGGCGATGTAGTTGTTCAATCCTTGCAGGGAATAGGCCATGTTTGAGTTTTCGTTCACCTGCCAATCCAGCTTTTCCAGATATTGATCAATCAGCTTCACTCCGGCAGTGGAAACCATTTCCCGGATGCGGGCGTGTTGATCCCGATAGATTATGTAGGCCTTGGCGGTTTTTTTGTAGGGAGAAGCGAGTAGAACTTCTTCCACAATGTCTTGAATTTTTTCTACCTCCGGCAAATCATCACTGATCATTTGCATGGCAAGATTCATCACCCTCAGGGATAAAGTAGCAGCAATCCCGGCATCAAACTCACCGGCTGCTTCACCGGCCTTTTGTAGGGCGCGAGTGATCTTGCTGCGGTCAAAATCAACTATCTGTCCGTTGCGTTTACGGATTTTGCTGAACATGGCAACTCCTAAATATATCAAATCAATAAAACACTGTATGTGTGGTACTTATGAGCCCGAACTACGCTTTGGCGATTACCAGACTCAAGTTTCAAAATACACTTATGTGGGTACTTATCAATCTGTCAAGTGGATGTTTTTCGACTTTTCTGTACTTGTCAGGCTAAATGCCCTTGTAGAGGTAGTCTGCAAGCCGTGGACTTTTTTTTCAGAATTTTGGGACACCGGCTTTAGTGGGTGTCGGTGGGCTATCTACAATGACGTCCCCGCCGGGACTCTATATTGGTTTTGAAACTGCCACAAGGGGTGCTGTCCAAGGCTGCGTCATTTGCAAAATCCTGCTTTGAAATCATCATATAGTGGCTAGACTATTGTTACAAGGCAATAATTTGGATTTTCGGCTCAAGCCGGTGTTCATGCATCATTAAAAGCCGGCTTCTGCCGGTATCCCAAGGAGTTATCGATGAACAAACAAAGCATCAAACACAAAGCTAAACTGGGTTTATCTCCAGGTTCCCTGATCTTTACCGGCATCCAAAAGATGTCCAATGCGGATATCACTCTGATGCAGTACAATGAGGGAAATGCCATAGTATCAAAGCCCGGATCGATCACCGAGGCGATCAGACTGATGGAGGCTTTCGACGGAAATAGCTGGGTCAATATAGACGGTCTGCATGATGTGGCAATGATCGAAGAACTCTGTGTGCATCTGGGTGTCCACAAGCTGAGCATGGAAGACATCGTGAGCGTGAACCAACGTCCCAAGATCGAGGAGCATGCCGGTTACCTTCATCTGGCAGTCAAGATGTTAACCTGGGCAGAGGGCAAACAGGATATCTCCTATGAACAGGTGAGTTTTCTCCTGCTGGGCAAATTCCTGGTCACCTTCCAGGAAAAGACCGGTGATGCTTTCGACTTTGTGCGGCAACGCATCACAGAAAACAAGGGTATGATCCGCAAAAAGAGCGCGGACTACCTGCTTTACGCGCTGTTGGATTCCATCGTGGATTACTACTTCGTGGTGCTGGAAGGCATCGGTGAACAGCTCACGGACATCGAAACCGAACTCATGGATAATCCGGCTCAGAGCAGCCTGAGTAAAATCCATGTTGCCCGCAAAGAAATGCTCAACATCCGTCGCTCTATCTATCCCCTGCGGGAAGTGGTGAGCCGTCTGGAAAAGATCGAAGAACCGATGCTTTCCTCGGGACTCAGCATCTACATCAGAGATCTCTATGACCATACTCTCAGGGTGATGGAAACCATCGAAAGCTTTCGTGATACCGTTTCCGGTCTGCTGGATCTGTATATGAACAGCGTTTCCAACCGCATGAATGAGATCATGAAGGTGCTCACCATCATCGCCACCATCTTTATCCCCCTCACCTTCATCGCCGGCATCTATGGCATGAACTTTGATCACATGCCGGAGCTGCATTGGCGCTATTCCTATTACGCGGCCTGGGCGCTGATGATCCTGATCTTTTTGGGGATGATCTGTTACTTCCGCAAGCGGAAATGGCTGTAGCACCTGCGTTTCTGTGACGTAGCATTCCCAATCCCGTAACCTAGCATTCCGATGCTACGAGAATAAGGTTTCGGAGCTTCTGAAAGCTCTGCTACGATTGGCTTCTCATTTACGATATCCACATTCATCTGGTATGTCAACACTCTGAGTGTACCCAAATCACTGATTATCAATTGATTATTCATGTAGTTCTGATTTCAGACAGTTAATCAAGCGATTATCCCTCCTTAATCAAGCGTTAACAATTAACGCTTGATTAAGGCTTGATTAAGACTTGATTAACGGTACCAAATGAGTGGGGAATGCGTAAAACATTGCCTCCTTTGGAGTTATTGAGTTATTGCCGCTTGATCAGATCAGGCATGCCGATGAGCATTGAAGCTTAGGGTCTGATCAGAAAAGCCCTCGGTCTTCGGGCGGCAATGACTTCAAACAGCGGGGAAGTGGTTAGTGGTTAGTGGTTTGTGGTTAGTGCACTAAGCACCAAGCACCAAGCACCCCGCACTAAGCACCAATAATGAAGTACGCAATCAGGACGATCAGAATAGCCAGGATGCTGTTGTTCAGATTTGGGTACCAACCGACATTGCTAAGCTCCTGAGCTTCATCTTCTTTTTTCCCTTTCAGCACGAGCATTTTGATCAGGGAAGAGGAGATCCCGATGATTAGCAGCAGCGGATAGGCATCTTGGAAATAGTGGTAACTGAAAGCCAGAATAAAGAGGGCATTGATCGCAAAAACGAGATCTGCCCGGTGCCTGGCCCGATAGCGCAGGATTCGGTAACCACTATAGAGCAGGGTGATCAAAGCCAGGAAACTTAGGAAGCCGATCTGCGGGGCAGGGATCAAGCCCGATAGCTTCTGCAGATCATAGATGAAGACCATGGGCATCAGCATGCAGATATAGGAAGCCGCTATGCCACCGTTACGGTCGATCAGGATATTAGCCCAGGAATGCAGCGGGAAGAGCATCACTTTCAAGCTCATGGCTGCCATCATGAAGGCTGTGGCCGAGCCCGGTAAGTCTCCGGAAACCGCCAACTCCAGCAAGGCATCCAGATTGAGCAGCCCGGTGTGGCGGTAAAGGATGACGACACCGATCAAAAACAGGGCAGCGGCAACGCTGTTGAGCATCAGAAAGGCATAGGCTTTGAGCGCGTTTGTGTGTTTGGTTTCGACCAGGATCAGGCCGATCATGGACACGGAAAAGAGCTCCAGCATCACAAAGAGATTGAAGATATCACGGGTGAGCAGGATTCCGCATACAGCCAGAAGGCTGAAGAGATATAAGACCAGGGATGTGGCCGACAGGCTGAGGAAGGCCTTCCGATGGCTGATGAAGTGCGCGAAGATCAAGCCCAAAGTGCAGAGTAGCCACAGTAGCTCCCGCAAACCCAAAGCCAGACTGATGCCCATGGCAGGATCCTTGCTGCCGATCAGTTCGAAGAGAGGAAGATCGATATGGGCCAGATAGATGAAATATGCTGCCAGCAAGAGAGGCAGCGCGCCTAACAGATGCACGGTTTTGGGTCGACTCCGATGCAAAAACCAGGGCAATAGCATCCCCATCAGCATAATCACGGCAAAGACAGAGCTAATCACGCTTCAAATCCCCTCTTCCGGTAGTTCCAGACTACCCGTCTTGCGATAATAGAGCACCACAAAGACCAGCATTACCGCGGTAATCACCACTCCGATCACGATGGAGGTGAGCACCAAAACTGAGGGTAGCGGATCCACGACATGGGGCAAGGGATTCTCCCGCAGAAGTTCCAGATCCAGGATCGGGGCAGTTTTGCCTTTGATGAAGCCCACTGAGACGATCAGGAGATTGAGCCCGGTCTCGAAGATATTGAAGGCAAAGACCAGTTTCAACATGTTACGTTGAAAGAGCAGGCCCCAAATGCCCAGGGCCATCAAGATGATTGCGATCGTTAATATAATCATGGTCTTAGGCTCTGAACTTGGTGACGATCTTGATCATTTCCACGCCCACTTTGATGCCTAAGAAGATATATATCAAGGGTAAAGCGGCAGCGCTGAAGAAATCGCCCATTTTACCATAGGGCAGATAGCCCGGATCCAGGAAAGTGCCCAATAGGACTAAGCCCAGGCTTGCCAATACGATATAGGCAATGCCACAGACGGCCTCCAGAGCGCTGAGGCTGTGAATCCGGAAATCCTCATTGGGATGCACCAAAATCCACAATACAAAGGCAGAACCCAAGGTTACTCCGCCCTGAAAGGCTCCACCGGGACTGAGGTGTCCGAAACTGAATATATACACAGAGAAGACGAAGAGCAGGGGTTGCAATACGGCTACTCCGGATTTGGCCACGCGGGTAGCCTCAAGATAGGAAGGGAGCTGAGCCTTGGGAACCGAGCCCTCTTTGCGGTTGAGAAAAGCGATGGCGGTGGTGGCCAAAAACAGGATGATCAGTTCGCCAAAGGTGTCAAAACCACGCCAGGTAAGCAGGATCGGAGTTAGGATATTTTGCGTGGAAAACTGCGTCTGAGCAGCTTCAATATACCGCGCTGAAGTGGAGGGAATCCCGGGCTGGGCTTTGCCGCTGAAACTGAAGAGCAGGATCAGGCTGAAAAGCAGGACCACAGCCAGTTTGAGCGCTTTCAAGAGCTTTTGTCCTTTTTCAAATGGCGAAAGGCAAACAAAAAGAAGAGAGTGGTGAGCCCGGAACCGATGGCGGCTTCCGTCATAGCCACATCCGGAGCAGCCAGTAGCAGATAGAGCACGCTGGCCCCCAAGCTCATGCTGCTCAAGAACAGGATTGAGACCAGGATGTTGGGATGCCTGAGCGCGATCAAGGCCGATAGCACGACGATCAAGCCCATCACCAGGGCGATTATCTCGGTCATCGCTTTTTCCCCAGGTCGTCTTTGACGGTCTGATCGGTAAGCGGAATGCCCAAAAAGTAGGCCGTGCGAGAGATCACATGGGCCGATAGCGGTGCCGTGAGCAATACCGTGATAAAGAGAAAAAAGAGCTTCAGCCACCAGCCCGGGAAGCGGATCCCGATCCCCAAAAGAAAGAAGATCGTGCCCAAAGTGGAAGCCTTGGACGCGCTCAGCATGCGGGTGTAGGTATCCGGCATGCGGTTGATCCCGATGCTGGCCAATAGCAAAAACAGGGCTCCCAAAAGCGCGCAGAGAGCTCCGATAAATTGTAAAATCATCGGAGACCCCCGATCAAATAGCGGGATAAACCCATGATGCCGATGAAACTAACCAAAGCATAGACCAGGGCGATATCCAGATAGATCACTCTTTGGGCCAGATAGGCGATGCCCACGATCACAGAAATCGTGTGGATCGTGATCGTGTCCAAGGCCACGATCCGGTCAACCGAATATGGCCCCTTCACCATTCTGCGCATGGCTACCAGCAGACTGATCAGGACTATCAAGATCGCTATCTCGTAGAGTAGATTGATCGTATTTAGCAAAACATCCTCGTGAGGTATTTTTCGTAAGTGGCGATGGTGGTTTCGATGGCTGAAACAGCCTGGGGGGAATCGACATTGATGGCATGGATAAAGAGGCTGTCGTCCCTGGTTTCGATCATGATCGTGCCCGGAGTAAGAGTAATGGCATAGGAGATCAGCATGATGGCCAGATCGGCTTTCAGAGCGGTCTTGATCTCCAGGATGCCCGGAGCTATGGGCAAGCGAGGATTGATTACTCGAGCGGCAACATCAATGTTTGAGCTGAGCAAACTGTGGGAAAAGGACAGACAAAAGCGGAAGAAGGCGATAAAGGCGCCAAGATCATAGCGCAGATCCCGAAATAGCCTTAGACGCGGAGCAAAGATGAGCTGGCACACTGCCACCACCAAGACTCCGTATAGCATCGCTCCGCTTTCAAAGCCGGCCAGAGCCAGCCAAAACAGGTAGAGCAGAACGGAATTTACCAGGATTCTCCTGACTGTGGCGGGCGCGCAGGGCAATTGCATCCCCTATCTCCTCAAAGCTGATAACACAATATGACCTCGTCATCCAGCATTTCACCATTTAGCCGGAAACCCAGACTTTGATAGAAGGCGATGCCTTTGGTGTTTTCTTCCTCGGTGCTGAGATAAACCTTGTCAAAACCCATGTCATGGGCAAGATTGATGATCAGTTTGGTGGCTTCTTTGCCATAGCCTTTGAACCTCTCACCTTCGGCGATCATAAGACGACAGATCCAAAACTCAGTGCCGGGATTGCGGTCAAAACCATGGTTTACTCCGCATAGCGCATAGCCTATCATTCTGTCTCCCAGGTAGATGCCATAGCTCTTCTGCCCCGGGTAAAACTGAGCCTGAGCGATGGAATAGAGGTTGCTGGCGACAAACTTCTTGTGGTCCTCACCGGTAGGCAGATCCAAGGCTTCATGCCAGTTTTCTTTGCAGATGTCTTTCAGCTGTATCATGTCTTTCTCCAATGCTATCAAACAATAATGCAAATCACAGTGGTGGGGTGGAATTGTCAATAGAAAAGCTTGTTTCACTTTGGAGTTCATGCCGCGAGACTGTTCAAATTCTTTAACGTCATTACGCAGCTTTCCCTGTCTTCTTTGAGAAAAGCAGGTCGAGGTGGTTCCAGGCGAGGTTTTCTTGACAGATTTGGGAGATATTTAAACTTGCAATCAGC
>Ga0334883_1001855_pt1 | contig 28871 bp, 20 predicted proteins | sample GraSluR1_MG_6_FD_207230 | JGI IMG/M metagenome (GOLD analysis project Ga0334883, IMG submission 207230) | Sludge microbial communities from methane-producing bioreactor in Wageningen University, Netherlands - Granular Sludge_09_05-R1 | ecosystem: Engineered > Bioreactor > Anaerobic >...
AATATTGTTGAATATCATTCCATTTTTACATCAAACCACAACCCATAACCACAGTTGAAATCGCCCACGCAGTTGAATATCATTCCATTTTTACATCAAACCACAACTTATTTTACTGTTGTGTATTTCATTGTAATGTTGAATATCATTCCATTTTTACATCAAACCACAACAGCCACGGAAGATCTAATTCATTCAGTTGTGTTGAATATCATTCCATTTTTACATCAAACCACAACAATGTGGCGAATATGTATGAGGATTCGGTAGTTGAATATCATTCCATTTTTACATCAAACCACAACCCAAAGCCATGAGCTGCCTTCGGGAGGTTTGTTGAATATCATTCCATTTTTACATCAAACCACAACGGAGGGGGAGAGGGAGTGGAGTGCTTGGAGGTTGAATATCATTCCATTTTTACATCAAACCACAACTTTTATGAAGTTTATATGAACTTTTTTTCAGTTGAATATCATTCCATTTTTACATCAAACCACAACTAATAAAATCAGACATCTAAACTACTGTTGGTTGAATATCATTCCATTTTTACATCAAACCACAACCGTTATAAAGATAATAAATATTGCTTATAAGTTGAATATCATTCCATTTTTACATCAAACCACAACTCTGGCGCCAACAAGAAAAATGCTGGACCGTTGAATATCATTCCATTTTTACATCAAACCACAACGGTAAGGGCAATCAAATCATCTTTACTGGTGTTGAATATCATTCCATTTTTACATCAAACCACAACGACAGATAAGTACAGCGGAGAAGTTTCGTGGTTGAATATCATTCCATTTTTACATCAAACCACAACCAAGATTTGCCTTTTCCTGATTAAGCTCCGTTGAATATCATTCCATTTTTACATCAAACCACAACGGCAATGGTTTCGCTAAGCGCGTCGGCTACGTTGAATATCATTCCATTTTTACATCAAACCACAACGGGTAGCGGAGTAAATGGTTAAGCCATGGGGTTGAATATCATTCCATTTTTACATCAAACCACAACGTGTGGGGTTCCACATGCGCGGGTCGTTGTTGAATATCATTCCATTTTTACATCAAACCACAACCATAATTCGTTTTTTTTTAAATCTCTCAAAGTTGAATATCATTCCATTTTTACATCAAACCACAACGATATGTACGAAGACTGGTACGCCATTGAGTTGAATATCATTCCATTTTTACATCAAACCACAACTACAATTCCGTAACTATCTACCGGAATAAAGTTGAATATCATTCCATTTTTACATCAAACCACAACTGCAATCATCATCTTCGTAAACAACAATATGTTGAATATCATTCCATTTTTACATCAAACCACAACCAGGTAGCTGTTATCAAATGCCGTGTAAAGGTTGAATATCATTCCATTTTTACATCAAACCACAACTGTTGTTTTTGTTGCCATTTTTTTTGTTTTGTTGAATATCATTCCATTTTTACATCAAACCACAACTTGCCGAGCGAATGGAAGAGAGAAAAGGTGTTGAATATCATTCCATTTTTACATCAAACCACAACCGTTAACTACAACTCTGCAAACGATGTAATGTTGAATATCATTCCATTTTTACATCAAACCACAACGTCGAGTGTAAGTATCATTATTCACCTCCTGTTGAATATCATTCCATTTTTACATCAAACCACAACTTCAGCCAGTTCCTCTGCCTGGGGCGAACCGTTGAATATCATTCCATTTTTACATCAAACCACAACACCTGGTGGCCGATTCAGGAACGCACTATAGTTGAATATCATTCCATTTTTACATCAAACCACAACCCGCAGTCGCGCTACGGCGGCGGTTCTCATGTTGAATATCATTCCATTTTTACATCAAACCACAACCGCTACGGCGTTGTTGTTGATATTTAAGCGTTGAATATCATTCCATTTTTACATCAAACCACAACTAATGCTGATCTGTTAAGCATAATTCAAATGTTGAATATCATTCCATTTTTACATCAAACCACAACCCAACCCGGGCCGCAAAAAACAGTAATATTGTTGAATATCATTCCATTTTTACATCAAACCACAACCCATAACCACAGTTGAAATCGCCCACGCAGTTGAATATCATTCCATTTTTACATCAAACCACAACTGGTACCCGCGTTGTGTATCGCGTTTCATTGTTGAATATCATTCCATTTTTACATCAAACCACAACACCGAGGACATCGGCGCAAACTGGAGCGCGTTGAATATCATTCCATTTTTACATCAAACCACAACGGTTTGATGAGAGTTACAAAAGAATTCCTAGTTGAATATCATTCCATTTTTACATCAAACCACAACGTCGGGTATAGGCGTGTTGATACACCACTGGTTGAATATCATTCCATTTTTACATCAAACCACAACGGAGCGCCTTACTCAGAAGTAATCTTTGAGGTTGAATATCATTCCATTTTTACATCAAACCACAACCGTGCTGCTCTCGATGCTTTCCGTAAACGCGTTGAATATCATTCCATTTTTACATCAAACCACAACCTATTCATATACCCATTCGTTAGGCACAATGTTGAATATCATTCCATTTTTACATCAAACCACAACTGCGAAGTGGTGAGCGCGGCCTTCATAATGGTTGAATATCATTCCATTTTTACATCAAACCACAACTACAAGCTTCTTTATTTGATCCACGGGACCGTTGAATATCATTCCATTTTTACATCAAACCACAACTTCTGTTTGGTCAATCAATACACTGCTCCCGTTGAATATCATTCCATTTTTACATCAAACCACAACTCTACCCTGCCTCAGTAAATCATTACATTTGTTGAATATCATTCCATTTTTACATCAAACCACAACCAAGGGGCAGCTTTTCCCTTTATTTAAAGGGTTTTGAATTGTTTTTACAAACAATAAAAGCAATTTGTTCCGGCAAGGAAGTGGAATGATGTCCTGTTTTTTTAATTCTGTTTTTTTAGATATTCTTTTCAATATTTCAAAGAACCTGAATATTCAATTCAGTTTGAAGTCAAATTTAATCCTTTTTTTCAAACCTTCAAGGTTTAGTTTGCAGCCAATACCATTTAAAACATTTCCAACTGTCGGGGACCTTCCGGCAGCGGGTCTGTTCTTTTGCCCCAGAAGTTGCATATATTCCCGTACTGTTTATCCGTTACACTTAAAATACTCACCTGCCCTTTTTCGGGAATAAATCCTTTTACCCGTTTTATATGCACATCGGCGCTTTCCTTGCTGGCACAATGGCGGCAGTAAACGGAAAACTGCATCATGGAAAAACCATCGTTTAGCAAATCTTTCCGAAAACGGGTAGCCTGCCGCCGTTCCTTTTTGGTGCCAACAGGCAAATCAAAGAAAACAAATAACCACATGATATGATATGCATTTAGCCTGACTTGTGCCATAATTCACAGTTTAAACGCTTCGGGGTTTTAAAAACACCCGAAGGTTTATTCATTCAAAAACCGGATAACTGATTTTTCTCGTTTCACCGGTAAAACAGCGGGCCAGCGAGGCGGTTGTTTGCGAAAGAGCCACCATTAGCGGACGTTTGTTCTCACCGATTTTTACATCGGCAGTCATCAACTGCAAAAGTTGGGCTTTTTGTTCTTTTTCAAGCATCAGCTGGCCCGGCCACTCTTTCTCAATATTTAAAACAATTTCATCCACCCAGGGCCTGTAGGGTTCCATAATATCGTCGGCCAGGCAAAAGGCATTGTAACGGTTGCGGTGATGGATGCCGAGGGTTGCCAGTAAACCCGATCCGGAAAGCGACCGCGCAACTGCCGAACGCAAAATAATATAGCCGTAATTCAGATACATATTGGGCGGATTTCCATACCGGTCGCGAATAAATTCCTTACCAAAAAGAGCGTTCCAGTAAATTCGGGCGGCAAATCCTTCGCGGTTATCGCTGTCATCGCTTTTTACTGTCTTAGCCAGTGTTTTTAACTGACTCCCGTTTTTCCCCACCTTTTCAAGTAACCGGGCCTGATTTTTTATTTTAGCCTCCACGGTTTGTTTCCACAAATTCTTCTTTAACGGTTCGGATGTGCTGATTTGTGCCCGAAACAATTCATTCTGAATGTGGTTGGCATCGAGTGGCAAAAGCATGGAAGAAGGCAGATGTTTACTGTCGCAAAACACCACTGCCACATTGTTTTCATTCAGTTCTTCCACCAGTTTCATGGTGAATGAAATTTGGGGATTGTCGATCACCACAAACCCGATGTCTTCTATGGGCGCAGTTTTTAAAGGCATTCCTGCTTTTTCCGAAACCACCAGTTGGCTGTTCTTCAGCGAAAGATGGTATGGACTTGAAATGAACAAGGTTCGTTTTAGCATATTGGTTTTTTATTGGTTGTCAAACTCTTTCGGGACTTAAAGACACCGAAAGGTTTTTTCCTGATCCCGAAGTGTTTTTAAGACCTTCGGGTATCTAAATTCCATCTAATGGACATGATTTTATTCTTAACAATCATCTGAAAAATCAATTTTTAGTTCTTTGAATTTTTCAATTTGCTCCTTGCTATGGTATTCTTTAAAATAGTCTTTATTCTGAAACCATTTCAGAACTTCATCCCGTTTTAATTTTGTTTTTTTCGGAGATAACATGGTTATGTAAGAGCTCCACGGATATTCAAGAAAATGGTTACAAAATCCATGATGGATGGGATTATGGTGAATATAATAAATCAGATAAAGCAATTGTTCCCTGCTTTTTGCCTCCACACGCCGAAAAGGATGCTCAAAAAGACTTCCGGTTCGGTGAAATCTATTATTAATGGCTTTGGCGTAAGCGTTAAAAAGATGGGAAAACTGGTTGGACGGTTTGTATTTCTTTAAAACACTTTCGGGACTTGAAAACGCCGAAAGGTTTTCTCCCGACCCCGAAGTGTTTTTTAAACCTTTGGGAGTTTGGCTCATAAACGGAATTTGTTCCTCATTTTTTATTCGTACCAAAAAATGAAAATGATTTTTCATCAATACCCAGGCATAGGTTTCTGCCACTGGCGTAATGTATTTACCGTACAAATGCAAAAAATGCTCATAGTTATCACTGTCATGAAACAGATTACAGCCATTAATCCCCCGGTTGTAAATGTGAAAAAAATTGCCGTACGTAAGTGGAATGATTTTCATCTTTTTGAAATTACAAGTTATTCATTTTAGTATTAAACACTTTCGGGTCTCAAAGACACCGAAAGGTTTTCTCCCGACCCCGAAGTGTCTTTGAGACCTTCGAGTGTTTGAATTCAATTTTAGACCTTCAAGGTTTTGGAAACCTTGAAGGTCTATGGTTTTCAAATTCGTTCAATGTTTCCAAGAATATCTATTTTTACTTTAATTGGATTCTTCTCTTCCCAAGATTTAAAACTTCGAATGCTAAATTCAGTTTTAATATCATCCAATGAAGATGCCAGATGATACCGAAATGTATAATAAGAACTTGATATTTTTTGTACCCGATACAAATAATCACTTAGAAATGCTGAATTATCTTTATTGGAAACATATTCCTCATCACTTAATCCCAACAAAAACATATCATTAATTTCCAACACATTAACTACCGAATCCCCATTTTCTGGAAGTTGATAAGTTTCTTCACCCTGTCTTATTCTCTCAACAACAGTCCAAAACTGAACTACATCTTCATGAAGATTCCCGTCATGGTCTTTATAGATAACTACGTGATGATTATTTCGTGGATTCACAAACTGATTCAAATCTGATTTTAACTGAGCGGCATTACCTAATGTTTCTTTTATCCTTACTTTTTTTATAGGAATGTCATCACCTTTTTTATTCGGCAGATACACCTGCCACTTTCCATCTTTAAAAAATGCCTCTTTAGGAATTTTGTACCCTTTCGGATCACCAACATCAAGGTTAAACTTTTCCCTTAAATAGTTTCTGATAAGATTTTGAATAGTTACATCAACTATTTTATCAACGAGCTTGTAGTCTGTGATTTCAGTAATCTTTTTTCGCCGATGAAATCCCGGGTCCTGATTGGGCGCCTGTCTTTTCCCAAATACATTCTCTTTATGCAACTGCCCCCGAACACTAAAACCTTTTTTGTTTTTTGTAAGCGTTTTATTATTCTTTTTATGCGAAACTAAAATTTGTGCAACAGCTTTTTTTGCATCATTTTGAAATCCTTCCCATGGCTCCGGAAATTTTTCAGAACTATCCAGTTTTTGCCTTTGTTTTTCTTTGCGCTGCGCGTTGTAGGTACTCAAACGCTGGAGGTAACCTTGCTCTGTTAAAGCAATGGTTATGGCATCAATGGCATGGTGCCGGTGGTCTTCGCGGTTCTTTTTAGGGTCAAATTTTATTTCGCCGGTGTATTTATCCACCCAAATGTTTCCTTCTACCAGTTGCTTTCCTTTTTCCAAAACCGGAGGTTCGTTTTCGATCCGGTACAGCTTAGGCTCTTTTGAAAGAATTTCAAGAACCACATAGAATTTACCGCTTACTTTTGATGTTTGAACCTGAAATTCCTTGTCCAAATCAGCCGTAAGTACTCCTGTTTCATCTACAGTTGCCGTAAGTAATAATTCGTTATCATTTATTTCAGGCCGTGGGTTAACCGAACGAATAAATTCAACATTATCTGGATTAAGGTCAAGAATAATCCAATATTTTCCGTCTCGTAAATTGGTTTCACATTGGTATATAAAACATTTGAATTCACCATTGTAAACAGTCCCAAACAGTAAAACCTGATTACGGCCGGTTTTGGGCTGTTTGTCTTTTTGAGGCGACTCGAATTTTACTTTCAACACTTCAAATTTTGCCCAGTAAGAACCATCATCAATGTCAGCTTTTATCCTTCCATAGGTGTCATTTTTGAAGTATCCTTTTTCAACACTTCCCTTAAAAACGATACTTTTTTCATCACTCTGAGGCTTCCCTATAAATTTGGGAACCATTTTTAAAGGCTCAGAAACATTGAGCTTTGCCCAATATTTACCATCAGGCAATTCGGGCGTTTCCATATCAATTTTGAAATATTTCGATGAAAATTTCTTCTTATTAATATTTCCAGTTACCAATATTTCATTTGAAACCGTACCCGGCCTTTCGTTTTGCTTACGATGAATACTTACCACCTCCCCCGATTCGTTGGTAACCACATAATGCGGGATGCTGTTTTCGCCGTCAACATCAAAAGAATGACTGTCGAGGTTCTGAACAGGTTGCAAAATGTTGTTTAGTCCCCATAAATGACGAAGTTCTGCTGTAAGTTGACCCGGCATTACGCGCACATCGTGACAAATATTTGAAAGCAGTTCAACCGACTTTTTGGCAATGTATCGGCTATCGTTTAATTGTCTTTGAATAAAATCCGATTTCTCGAACTCTCGTTTTGCGGTAAACTTTTTTGCCTTTCTGTAAGGTAGTAATCTAAATGCGCGTTCTTCAACCGCTTCCCAAGATGAAACTCCCCACAATTTGGGGCTTGGGTTTTCCTTGTAAAACTGGTAGGGTGTTTTTTCACTTTTTTCTCTATTGAAATTGGCTTCGCACAGCGTCTTATTACCAAAACTATCGTCGAGCGAAACACTAAATGGAATGATATGTTCTATCTGGATTGCATTATCCCGACCCAATAAATCAGCTACAGAAATGGTTTTTCCAGTGTAAGGACATTGCGCCTTACCTGCTCGTTCTTCAATTTCTCTGAACATGAGATATTTTTGAACATTATCTCTTGATGGCTGCAAACCATATTCAGCCAGGCGGTCACGAGCTTCATCGTTCTTCTTTTCATTTTCAGAAATGCGAAAACTCATTTCCCTTCTTCCTTCTTTGTTATTCCGAAGGTCGCGTCCCATTTCAACATTAATTCTGTCGAAATGAAAATCAGAACCATATATCTTCCGATATTTTCTGAGTAGAAAATTGACCAAACGGCGTGTTTCATTCAAACCTTGCTGAACAATCGGATTACGCAGGTTTTCCACCTCCGGGATTTCGGGCAGTAAATTTTCCCGTTTTTCTACTTCCTGGCTGTGATGGTAAAGATGGAGAAAATGCGCATCATCTTTTTCAAAACCATAATTAAATACAGGAGAAGCCAGATGTTCTTTTATTTTTTCAATAGCTTCACCATCCTTGTTATCCTCTTTTAAAATATCTACAATCTCTTTTTCAATATTATCGTGGAATTCAGAAAAGTGTTCCCAACGTTTTCCAAAAGCATTTTTTACACCTCCAAGAATAACCGCCCTGTCGTATTGATTACCTTTTTGCAGGAACGGTAAGATATTTCTGATCGCCTTTAACGAAACATTGCCATACCCTTCCTTTAAACGAATTCCCTCAACGGCTTCAATCCCTTTTTTAAAGCCAAAATCCTTTACCAATTTTCCGTAGAGCTTAATATCATCATCATAAAAATAAAAGCAATGCCATATTTCTTCGAAGTGCTCCTCCCATATCTCATTTTCGAATAAAGGTTTTAATGCTTTTATGGTTGGATTGCCTGCTACTTTTTGTTTATCGTCAAAATTGAATTTCTCATAATTCAGCTTCAGAACGTCAGGGATTTTACTAAAATCAAAATTCTTATCGTTTTTATTAATGAGGTCTAATACTATTGCTCTCTGTTCACGCGAAAGCTTGTTGTTCTTTCCGTAGGTAATATTGTTTATAAATTGATATGCTCTGAATAATTCAAACTCAGGATGAGAAAGCGGACATGGTTTTTTACTTCGGGTTTGGATTTCCCCGTTCTGTTTTCGTAAAAAGTCACCGTTCTCTTTAATTACCGGTAAACTGTCTTCAAATCTGCAATTAGACAATAATCCCTTTTGTGACCGTAGCGGACGCTGCCAGAATAATACGCTCTCATTACTTTTAAATTGAAGTTTTTCTTCTCCATTTTCGTCATGAATAAATTCAATTTTCCCGGCAAGATATTCTTTTAAAGGAAGAGCCTCGGTTGTAATAACCTTAATTCTTCCCTTTTTGCCAGTTGCTATTTGAACATTATCCTCTCCATATTTCCTTTTTAAATACTCAATTCTTTTCCTGTTCCGTGTGGAAGAAATCGTTCCTTTGAGTTCCCTTATTTTTCGGCCTTCTACCTTTCGGTTATCAATATCAAGAAATTGCGACTGTACCCTCCAAATCTTTTCAAATTCTTCAACATACATTTCTCTGACCGTATATCTTCCGCGAATTCGCAATTCTTTTCCATCCTTGTCGGTAACTGTGCTGTAAGGTTTCCCATCTTGATAACTAATTGATTTCAGATATTTGCCTAAAGTTTTGTTGGCTATTTGCTCTTTGGTTTCATTAATTGGTAGAATATTTTCATCAGGTTTACCTTTTGTAAATATTGTTGAGTCTTCTTTACCTTTTCGACTACTTAAAAATCCTCTTCGCTGAATCATATGATAAAAAATCCGCCCTAATTCATATAAAGTCAGTTCTTCCTCCAGTGCCTTCTCTCGCAAATCGTAGGGATTGAGCTTTATCCATGAATTAAATTCATCCGTATCAGGGAATTTTCGGCCTTCGGTTTTTTGTGTTCTATTCCAATTTTTCCATTTTCCCAATTCTTCAGTTGACAAAGGACACATCCCTTGTTCAATCAAAATTTCTAAAAGTTTAATTTTACGCATGCGTTTCCGATAGAATTGGCGTCGCATTTGACGCTTGTCTCTTCTGGTGGCATTTTTCGATTGTTCTTTGTCACCTTGACCGATTGTTTTTGGCTCAACACCTTCAGGAAATATTCGAATTCCAGTATCTACAATCTTCTTCTCTGAGGTGTCCACCACAGCCCATCCGATGCTGTTTGTACCGAGGTCGAGTCCTAATATTTTTGCCATTTGACGTGGTTTTAGGTTGAGAAATCAAGAAAAAATTCCTTAAATATAAAACAAATGAAGAAAAAATCCGTACATTTGTTCAACAAAATTATTGAAAACCATTTTTATATCTTATCACAATAAGGCCACCGATAGCTATCGGCGTGCCGAAGGATATAAATCCTGTACTCCCGCTTCGGTGGGAGTTTTTTTTATTTAACAACAAATCTTCCTGCAAAAAAAATACTGAAAGTTCTAAACCGCCAATCGGCGGATCGGAATCCGCCGCACCCATATTAAATACCTCCACTTTGAATCTGCCCACCCATTCAGATGACAAACTTTAAACTTTAAACTTCGAACTTCTTTACTAATTTTGCACCCGCAAAAACATAAGGAAACAAATGACATTTCAGAAAGAGATAAACCGCCGGCGAACGTTTGGAATTGTGAGTCACCCCGATGCAGGGAAAACAACACTTACCGAAAAGCTACTGCTGTTTGGAGGCGCCATTCATGTGGCCGGAGCGGTAAAAAGCAATAAAATAAAAAAAGGGGCTACTTCCGACTTTATGGAGATTGAGCGCCAGCGCGGGATTTCGGTAGCCACCTCGGTTATGGGTTTCGAATACAACGGCTACAAGGTAAACATTCTCGACACTCCCGGACACCAGGATTTTCAGGAAGATACTTTTCGCACCCTTACCGCGGTTGACAGTGTAATAATTGTAATCGACGCCGCCAAAGGTGTGGAGCCGCAAACCGAAAAACTGATGAACGTTTGCCGCATGCGTAAAACACCGGTCATTGTTTTCATCAACAAAATGGACCGCCCGGCGCAGGATTCCTTTTCACTACTCGACGAAATTGAAGACCAGCTGAAAATTAAGGTGCGGCCACTGAGCTGGCCCATCAACAGCGGCCCCGACTTTAAAGGCGTTTACAACATATACAACCGAAGTCTGAAACTGTTCGACTTCAACATACAGGGAATTGAGGAAGGAATTGATTTTGAAGATATTTCCAGTCCTGACCTGGAAACCCACATACGCGACGATGCCCAAACCCTGCGCGACGAGCTGGAACTGGTGGAGGGCGTTTATCCTGAATTCAACCGCGATGAATACCTGAAAGGAAACCTGGCGCCGGTATTTTTTGGAAGCGCGTTGTACAATTTTGGCGTGCAGGAACTGCTTCATGCTTTCCTGGAAATTGCACCATCACCACAACCTTCAAAAGCGGAAGAACGTGAAATTCAGCCCGGCGAAAATAATTTCACAGGCTTTGTGTTTAAGATTCATGCCAACATCGATCCCAACCACCGCAGCCGGATTGCTTTCGTAAAAATCTGCTCAGGCAAGTTTGAACGAAATAAAGTTTACACTCACATCCGTTCCGGAAAAACCATGCGTATTTCGAGCCCGACGGCATTTATGGCCGAGCAAAAAGAAATTGTTGAGGAAGCTTTCCCGGGAGATATAATTGGTGTTCCCGACAATGGCAGTTTTATTATCGGCGATACCCTTACTGACGGCGAAAACATTCATTACAAAGGACTTCCAAGCTTTTCCCCCGAATTGTTCCGGTACATCGAAAACTCCGACCCGATGAAGTCGAAACAACTGAACAAAGGCATCGACCATCTGACCGACGAGGGCGTGGCGCAGCTGTTTACCAGCCAGTTCAACGGACGAAAGATTATTGGAACTGTAGGCCAGCTTCAGTTTGAAGTCATTCAGTTCAGGCTCGAGCATGAATACAACGCCAAATGCCGGTTCGAACCGCTGCAAATGTACAAGGCGTGCTGGATTGAATCGGATAACCCAAAAATGCTGGAAGAATTTAAAAAACGAAAACACCAGAAAATGGCCAAAGACAAACTGGGACGCGATGTTTTTATGGCCGATTCAGCATTTATTTTGCAAATGGCACAGGATGAATTCAAAGACATCCGGTTCCATTTTACCTCGGAGTTCTAATCCGGTTACTCCTTTTCTTAAACAGATTTTTTCAAAACAACAAAATCTGATTTTACTAAAGTTTCTAACCTGAATTTTTTCCAAAATGGAAAAAAACAAGATTTTTTGTAACATAACTTCCCCTGTTACTGTCTAACTTTTATAAGAATACATTGTTTTTTTAGTTGAACTAAAACCCATATTATGAAAAATTCAATTCTTATCCTTTGGTTTCTTCTGGCAGTCAGCGGACTTTCAAACAAAGCAACCTCCCAAAACCCCGAAAAACAATTCGACAAAATTTTAAGCGAACAGAACTTTGAAAACAGTCCGGGGTTTGTTGCACTGGTGGCCAAAAACAACCAGGTAATTTACCGCAAAGCGTTTGGTTACGCCAACCTGGAACTGGATGTAAAACTGAAACCGGAAAACATTTTCCGCATTGGTTCCATCACCAAGCAGTTCACTGCAGCCGCCATTTTAAAACTGGAAGAGGAAGGCAAACTTTCGCTTCAGGACGATATCAAGAAATTTATTGATGATTATCCTGCGCATGGCCATACCATTACCGTCGAACACCTGCTTACTCACACTTCAGGGATTAAAAGCTACACCAGCATGAGAGAATGGAATTCCGAAATGCGCAAAAAGGATTTTACTCCTGTTGAAATGATTGATTTTTTCAAAAACCAACCCATGGATTTTGCGCCGGGAGAAAAGTTCCTTTACAACAATTCAGGTTACTTTCTACTGGGATATATCATTGAAAAAATTTCCGAAAAAACCTATGAGGAATACATTCAGGAAACATTCTTCACTCCTCTGGGCATGAAAAATTCTTCCTACGGAAACCCTTCGGAAGTTATTAAAAACAGGGCCGCCGGCTATCAGAAAAAGGACGATGAATTTGTAAATGCCGAATTTTTAAGTATGACCCAGCCTTACGCGGCTGGCTCGCTGCTGTCAACGGTTGATGACCTTTATACATGGTACACCGCTGTTATGAACGACAAGGTAATTAGCCGGGAAAACCGGCAGAAAGCGCATTCTTCGTATAAATTAAACAACGGCAAACCTACCGGATATGGTTACGGTTGGTCGCTCGGAAACATTCAGAATTCGCCCATGATCGAGCACGGAGGTGGAATTAACGGGTATTTAACTGCATCGCTCTGGTTGCCCGATGAAAAAGTGTTTGTGGCCGTATTTTCCAACTGCAACGCCATGCCCCCGCAGAATACAGCAATTAAACTGGCAGCGGCTGCCATTGGCAAGCCCTTCGACTGGAAAGAAACTGAAATGGATGAAGAAATCCTGAAAGACTATGTGGGTGTTTATGAATCCGAAGAGAAGGAAACAAGAACACTAATTGTTGAAAACGACAGCCTTTTTTATGTTTATCCGGCAGGAAACAGGGAAAAACTCCTGCCGTTTGCCAACGACCGTTTTTTTATGAAAAACAGTTTCAATGAATTTATTTTTGAAAGAAGCATACAGGGCGAAGTGGTTTCACTTATAGCAAACGGAACCGGTTATCTGCCGTTGAAACTGAACAAAACCGACAAACCGGTTGAGGTAAAAAAAGAGGTGGAATTGCCGGACGAAATACTGGATAAATACCTGGGGAAATACGAACTGATGCCTGAATTTATCCTCACCGTTACCCGCCAGGGCAAACGTGTATTTGTGCAGGGCACCGGACAAAACCCCATTGAAATTTTTGCAACGGAGCCCCACCGGTTTTTCGCCAAAATGATAACTGCTGAATTTATTTTCCATCAGGATGAATCGGGCATGGTTACAGAACTCACCCTGATGCAAAACGGGGAACACAAGGCAAAAAAGATTGAATGAGTTTATGCCTGTATTTTACTTTCTGCAGGCTTCAACTCTTCCAGCTTCAGGTTTGCCCAGGCAATAATTATTCCGGCGGTCATAAACATGATGAAAGCAAGTGAAATCGGCAAGAGAAGTTCAGTCAGAAAATTTGTTTCCATAAATTGGTATTTAATTACATCATTTCCAGCCAAATATATTTCATTTGCGAATTAATATTTACAACCGCCATTTCAGTAAATCGAACAAAATTTTCCCGGAAAGTTCTTTTCCTTCGCGTTTTCCCCCTCAACTTCAACGTTTAAACAAAACAAAAGCCGGCAAACCAACAAGTTGAAATTCTCCTGTAAATCTCTTCTCCAATTTAAACTCAGAATGAATTTTATCGAAATTTCAAAAAATTACAACGAATTCCTTTTGATAAACCGGAACGGACTTTTGATGCGCCGGAAATTTTTGGTGAGTATCATTTCGGCTGCCAAACGGCCAATTTCATCGTGGTTGGTAGAGATGGTGGTAATTCCGTTCTCCAGAATTTCCTTAACCGGGTTTTCATTGTAGGAAACCACCCCCACATCTTTTCCCGGTCCCCAATTTTCAGCCCGGCAAATTTTTATAAACCGGTAAAGGTCGTCATCCGAAATAATGACATACGCTTCGCCCTTTTTAACATCGTCGCGGCAAAGCTGGTCGATAACCGAAAATTCAAAACCGTTGACCTGACAAAAAATCTGAAATCCACGCCGGATATAGACAGGATAATACTGGTCGGCCGGAAAAACCAAATTGATTTTCCGGTATTCCCGAAGTAAACCGATACCCTCGCCCAATGCCGACTGAATATCTTTTTCATACTCCTGATAAACAATAGGGTAATCTTTCAGGCTTTCCAGGTTGCGATCAACCAGCAGTACTTTCTCTTTTGGAATGGTGCGGATAACGCTGGCCACATCGGCATGCTCATTCTTAAAATGCGGCAGAATGACAAAAAAATCGTATTTGGAAAGGTGATTTTCAATGATGTTTTTAAACTGCTGTAAATCGTAATTGTAGATAAAAACATCGGTAGTTGCCTTGCTGCCCAATGTTTCAATAAACGAATAATAGAGGTTTCGTTTGTAGTTGCTGAGCTTATTGAAAATGAGCGCCACTTTAAGCTGTTTTTGTACATTCACCTGGTTTACAAAGTAGCCTTTCCCTCGCACCGAAAAAAGAATTCCCTTTTTTCGGAGAAAAACATACGCTTTTTCAACCGTATCGCGCGAAAGCAGCAACTCTTCACTGGTTTCGTTTATGGAAGGAATGCGCTGCCCCTGCTTAAAAATTCCCGTCTCGATGTCGGAAACAATCAAATCGACAACCTGCCTGTACTTCGGAATTTCCGACTGATGGTCTATTTTTATAAAATCGCTCATTTCTGCAGAGAATATGCAACAAAATTAAGAAGTGTTTTCAGAATACCATTAGGAACAGACTTTAAAACATTTCTGAACTTTTCATTTCTGTTATCCGTTTCACTGAATGAACGATAGAAAACTGATGAAAAATTTGACTGAAAATTAAATTGTAACGAGATGAAAAACTGGTTATTTCTTATTTTAACAATAGTTGTTTTTTCCTGTGGCAAAAAAGACGAAACCACAAACAATCAACTTGTTTCAGATCCGGACAACGGAGGGATTACGCTTCCTGAAGGATTTTCGGCGTTGGTGGTAGCCGAAGAGACCGGACGCGGAAGACACATTGCTGTGAACACCAATGGCGATATTTATGTATCACTCAGAGACCACAGTGAAAACAAAGGCATTGCCTGCCTGCGCGACACCACGGGCAATGGCCGTGCCGATATTATTAAGTATGCCGGCGAACATACCGGTACGGGAATCAAATTGCACAAAGGCTTTCTCTATTTCGGTTCCGATACAGCAGTGGTGCGCTATCCTTTGCAAGCCGACGAGCTTCTTCCGGCAAATAACTGGGAAATGATTGCCCGCGGATTTCCACAGGAACGGCAGCACGAAGCCAAACCCATGGAATTTGACGGACAGGGAAACATGTATGTTACTGTGGGAGCACCGGCAAATGCCTGTATGGAACAAATGCGCACCAAAGGGTCACCCGGTATGGACCCGTGCCCGATTCTGGAATACGCCGGCGGAATATGGAAATTTAAGGACGATGTGCTGAACCAGAACCAGTTGACCGACGGGGAACGCTATGCCACCGGAATTCGTCATGCCGTGGCCAACAGCTGGAACAAACAGGTGAACGAACTGTATGTTGTGCAGCACGGACGCGACCAGCTAAGCCAGTTTTTCCCCGAAATGTTCGATGACCAACAGAATGCTGAACTGCCTGCCGAAGAATTTTTTCTGGTTACCGAAGGAGCCGATTTTGGCTGGCCTTATTGCTATTACGACCCATTCCAGGAAAAGAAAGTGCTGGCGCCGGAATATGGCGGAGACGGCATAATTTCAGAACGTTGCGAAAATAAAACGGATCCCATCATGGCATTTCCCGGCCACATCGGGCCAAACGACTTGTTGTTTTACACCGGTGACATGTTCCCCGAAAAATACCACAACGGCGCTTTTATTGCTTTTCATGGTTCGTGGAACCGCGCACCCGAGCCACAGTCGGGCTATTTTGTAGTATTTGTTCCCTTTGACGGGGCTTATCCCTCGGGTGACTGGGAAATTTTTGCCGACGGTTTTGCAGGCATTGAAACCATCAACAGCACCCGCGATGCCGAATACCGTCCGTGCGGACTGACACAGGGCCCCGATGGATCGCTGTATGTGGTTGACAGCAATAAGGGAAAAGTCTGGAGAATTATGTACTCATAATAAAAACCAAAAAAAATTATGAAATTTTACAGTATCTTTTTTATCCTGCTGGTGTTTTTACTCAGTGCCTGCGGCGGACGAAAGCAAAGTTCACAGCAACAAACTCAACCACAAACACCTGTGGCAAGTGCAGAAAAATCGGCTGAAATGGCCAACCACCCGGGCAAAAAAGTTTACCAATCGTTTTGCCTTGCCTGCCACATGGCCGATGGTTCGGGAGTACCGGGCATGCATCCGCCACTCATTCAAACCGATTGGGTAACCGGCGACAAAGAAAGACTGATAGACATTACACTAAACGGAATGAGCGGGAAGATTGAAGTGAACGGTGAAACCTACAACAGCATTATGCCGCCACACTCCCACCTCAGCGATAAACAGATTGCCGATGTGCTCACCTATATCAGAAAAAGTTTTGGAAACGATGCCAGTGAAATTACAGTAACCGAGGTTCAGAAGGTGCGAAACAAATAATACCCTGAAACAGAATTCAGAGCAACCTGTGCCTGTTATTGCAGGTTGATTTTCATCCGGCGCGGTTTGTCAGGACGTTTTGTTGTCTATCTTTGTCACTTGCATAAATAAAATGAATCAGGCGCCGGCTTATGACGGGAGATAATGACAGCAACGTAGTCCTTTGGGAAAGTTTCCTTGCGGGAGACAAGGAGGCATTCGCGCATTTTTACAATCTTCATGTGGATGCGTTGTACCGCTATGGCACCAAACTATGTTCCGACGATGGCCTGGTGAAAGATGCCATTCAGGAGGTTTTTCTCGATTTATACCTGAAGCGGCAAAAAAACAGAACCAACCCGGAAAACCTGCGTTATTATTTAATTCTTGCCCTGAAACGAAACCTCATAAAAAAACTGAAACGCAACCGCAAGATGGTAAACGAAGAAGAATGCGAACTGAATTTTGAACCCGAGTACAGCATTGAAAAAGCCATTATTGAAAACGAAGAGGAAGCGGAACTGAACTGGCGGGTAAATGAAGTATGTAAAAACCTTCCGGCCAGGCAAAAGGAAGCGCTGTATCTGCGTTACAACGAATCGATGGAATATGAGGAGATTGCCAAAGTATTGAATATTTCAATTGAATCGGTTCGGAAACAGGTTTACCGGGCATTGCAATCCATCCGTGAAAAATTCGGGAAGCAGGGGCTGGTGTTGTTTTTGGTTCATCTGCGGTAAAACAGATTTTAAACGAAAGTGGCAGAGTTTTCTACAAATTTTAAGGTGCGCTGCATCTACTTCCCCGAACAACTGATATTCATTTGAAATCAGCGACAGAGCAACGAAACATTGGTAGCAGCAATAGCAACACAACAGGGCCCCAGCGGCAAACCGCAAAACATTTGAAGCGCCAACCGTACCTCCAACTGTGCGAAAGCAGCAGAGCTGCGAAACATTTGTAAGCGCAAGAGCATCACAACAGGGAACCAGCGGCAGAGCCGCGAAATATTTGTAGCACCAATTGCAATACAACATAGCGAAAGGTGCAGCGCACCGTAATATTATATACAAATCGAAAAAATCACTCCCAATCTTTTACATCATCAAAAAATTCAAACAAATAATCATCATTAAACTGAATGTCATTCTTCCTCAAAATCTCCAGATATTCCGTTCTGAAATCTGTTTTTTTGTGATGTTTCTCCTGATTCAAAACATATTTTACAACAGTATCGATTTGGGATCGGGAATGAGAAAATGCTCCATACCCCTTTTGCCATTCAAAACGAAATCGGGATAAATTGTTTTTTTTTATCCACTCATTGGTTGAAGTTTTAATTTCCTCAACAAGATCCGGAATCAAATGATTGACATTGTATCCGATAAAAATATGAATATGGTCCGGCATGGAACCAATAGCAAGCATTTTGTGTTTATGGTTCTGAACAATACCTGTAATGTATTTTTCCAAATCATCTTTCCATTGTCTTTTAATCAATGAATTTCTGTTTTTTACCGCAAAAACCAGATGAGCGTAAAATTGGGTGTAAGTATTAGCCATAATGATTGAATTTTATGGTGCATTACAAAAATAGATACATATTTCATTTTGCGGAAAGAAAATTTAATATTTCGGTGCTACGCACCTAATTCCCGATGGATAAACATCATTTCTACAAATATTCTGGTGCGCTGCACCAACTTCTTTGAACAACTGATATTCATTTAAAATCAGCGACAGAGCCAAAAAATATTTTTAGAAAAATCAAATTCCGCAAAAAGAACAGCAGCAGAGCTGCGAAACATTTGTAAGCGCAAGAGCATCACAACAGGGGACCAGCGGCAGAGCCGCGAAACATTTGTAGCCGTAAAAGTAAAACAACAAGAAACCAGCGGCAGAGCCGCGAAATATTTGTAGCACCAATAGCATTACAACAGAACGAAAGGTGCAGCGCACCGGAATATTAATCAAAAATATGTAATCTCCTGTCCATATTCCCCATCCCCTTGTCCTTTTATAGAAACAGGGTTAGGCCCGGGATTAAACCATTTTTATGATTATTTGAAAAACATCTGTCTGAAAATCGGTTTATCCAATTGTTCATAGTTTTACACGGTTCCGCCCTCATTTTCGGGGGCGGAATTTTATTTTTAAAAAAGGTTAAAAAAACTGTCCATATTTTAAAGGTTAATGTCCTTTTACAACAGAACGATCAAATTTAAATGGAAAATATAAGCAAATATCTCGACGATAAACGTTTCATTCAATGGGTATTCAGCCCCGGAAACGAACTGGACAACTGGTGGAAATCGTTTGAGACCAGCAATCCACAGGAAAAAGAAAACATCCAGCTTGCACGCCGAATCCTGCAAAAACTGCGTACTTCAGACAAGGAACTTTCGGAAAATGAAAAAATAATCCTCTTCACCCGGATATTAAAGCAGGTGGAAGACCAGCAGCAGGGGCAAAAAACCCGGAAAATTTTCATCGGGCTGTTAAAATACGCCGCTGTTGCCATTCTGTTCTTCTCCATCGGGGCGCTGCTTTTTTACCAGAAAGACAATTTCAATCCGCAGTTTGTAACGCAGGAAGTTTCAGAACCCATTCACTCTGATGAAGCCCGGTTAATACGGCCCGGCGGGGATAATATTTTGCTCAGCGAAACCAATTCGCGCATCGAACACCGCGACGGACAGGTTGTGGTGAATGACAACATTGTGGAAGACAGAAGTTCGCCACAGCAAGGCACTCCCGAATTAAACCAGCTTGTGATTCCCTACGGAAAAACTTCTGAAATTATTCTGCCCGACGGCACCCATGTTTTTCTGAATGCCGGCAGCCGGTTAATTTACCCCGATTTTTTTGTTGACAAAACCCGCGAGGTTTTTTTTCGTGGGCGAAGCCTATTTTGAGGTGAAACACAACGAAAAACAACCGTTTGTGGTACAAACCACCGATATTCGTGTACGGGTGCTGGGGACGCAATTTAATGTTTCGGCCTACCCTTCCGACAACATCATCGAAACCGTGCTTACCGAAGGAAAAGTGCGCCTGGAACAAAACAGCACAGGCATGTTTTCCCAAACAACCGATTTAATGCCGGGACAACTGGCAGCCTTCAGTAAAACGGAACGAACCACACGCCTGGAAGAGGTGGATATTGAAAATTATACCCTCTGGACAGAAGGATTGCTCAAGTTTGAAAGCACCGACCTGAGCCGCGTTGTTAAAAGACTGGAACGCTATTTCAATATTCGTTTCCGGTATGAAGATCCCTTTTTGGGGGGTATAAAAATAACAGGGAAACTGGAACTGACCGACAGCCGTGAAGCCGTGCTGGAAAATGTAGCCGCTGTGGCATCGGTAAAAATCATAAAAACAGGAGATAACTATTATGAAATAAGCAAATAATTAAAAACCGGAAGGTGTTGCAGCACCCCCCGGTTTCAATGTGTTAAATTTTAATATTGTGTAACTTAACAGTTCAAAAGTATGAAAAAAAAGCGAGAATGGATTCTTCCGCAAGGAAGAAACCGAAAACTTAATTTAAGTTTTAAAAAAATGAAACTAACACTGATTTTTTCCATGCTGGTGTTCCTCACTTTCGGGAATGGTTTTTCCCAGTCGAAAGTAACGTTGCATTTTGAAAAGGCAACCATCCGGCAAGTGCTGAAAACCCTTGAAGACCAGACCGGTCATGTTTTTCTCTACAAGGACGACATTTTTAATCCGGCCCAAAAGTACTCGGTTGACTTTACCGACGAACCTTTTGAGGAAGTACTGAAATCGGTTTGCGCCACCGCCGGGGTGGACTATGAAGTGCGAAGTAACCGGCAGATTATTTTGACCGAAAAAGGAAAGGAAACGGTAACTAAAATTACACTGCAACAACGAACGGTTACCGGGGTTGTTACCGATCAAAGCGGACAGCCACTACCGGGTGTTACCGTAGTTGTAAAGGGCACTACTACTGGAACAATTACTAGCCCAAATGGAGAGTTCACTATTGACTTACCCCCATTAGCAGAAATTCTTCAATTTTCATTTATCGGAATGAAACCACAGGAAATTAAAATTGGAGAAAAAACCACTTTTACCATTGTATTGGAAGAAGAAACTTTTGGTATTGAAGAAGTTATTGCGATTGGATATGGTACACAGCAACGACGTGAAGTTTCCGGTTCAATTAGTAATATTTCTGAAAAGGATTTTAATAAAGGCCTCACTCAAAATGCCGTTGATTTGCTGAAAGGGAAAGTTGCAGGACTTGCCATTACCATGGGAAGCGGTGATGTTACCAGCGGACAAACCATCAGATTAAGAGGAACATCTTCTCTTACCGGAAGCAGTTCACCATTTATTGTAATTGACGGGGTTCCGGGAATGAGTCTTTCTTCTGTTGCACCACACGACATTGAATCCATCAGTGTTTTGAAAGATGCTTCTGCTGCTGCCATTTATGGTTCGCGTTCGGCAAGTGGTGTAATTTTGGTAACCACAAAAAGTGGAAAGTTTGATCAAAGTCTCATTGAATATGATGGTTATACTTCAATGAGTACGGTTACAAATGTGCCCGATGTGTTAACTGCCGAAGAATGGCGCCAATATGCAAGAGACAACAACATCAGTACAGAAGGACTTGACCGTGGAGCCAATACCGACTGGTTTGATGCCATTATGCGTACAGGAGTAAGTCAAAACCATAATATTTCTCTTTCCGGAGGTGGAAAAAACAGCAACTACAGAGCATCTGTTTCTTATTTAAATCAGCAAGGAGTGATGAAGGATAATGAACTGGAAAGGTACAATGCCCGGCTTACTTTTAGTCAAAAAGCATTGAACGATATGCTGAATGTAACTTTTACAGGGGCCATGACAATGAATGAAAATTCACCAACAGATACCCGGAATTTTGTACTTGCGTATAATATGATTCCGGTGGCTCCCATAAAAAATGATGATGGAACCTGGTTTGATACCCAGGAATATGACCAGGGAAACCCGGTTCGAAATCAGAAATATAACAGCCGGTTGAATAAATACAGCCTCTTTTTTGGAAATTTAAATGCCGACCTGAATCTTTTTGAAGGATTTACAGCGGGAATACGATTGCACAAAGAAAGGTCGATGAATGATTATGGATTGTATTACAATTCAGAAACAGAACGTGGGCGAAACGACCAGGGATTTGCACAGCGTACAAACTGGACCCGCGATAAACAGTTACTTGAAACTACACTGAATTACGAAACCTGGATTGACGATCACAAACTGACCTTTCTTGCTGGTTATTCCTATGAAGAAAATTATTATCAAAACTCGGGAGCCCAGAACCGCCAGTTTGTAACCGATTTTTTTGATTATAACAACTTACAGGCGGGAGAAAATTTAAGACCTTCTGATGTTTGGTCAGGGAAAAACATGAACCGGCTGGTATCTTTTTTCGGCAGGGCCAGTTACAACTACCTGATGCGTTATATTTTTACAGTATCTCTCAGGCAGGATGGTTCATCCAAGTTTGGTGCAAACCATAAATGGGCTACTTTCCCCTCGGTCTCAGCAGCATGGCGTATTAGCGAAGAATCGTTTATGGAAAGTGCCACTTATCTGGATGAACTGAAACTTCGTGTTGGATATGGAGTTTCGGGTAATCAGGATGGGATTGACCCCTATAAATCGATGCAATTATACGGTACTGCCGGGCAGTATTACGACAATGGGAAATGGTACCGGGCATATCAGATTAGCCAGAATGCAAACCCTGATTTAAAATGGGAAGAAACGTCCATGTTTAATGTTGGACTCGATTACAACATTTTGAATAGTCGGATAAACGGTACTATTGAGTATTATGACAAGCGAACTGAAGATTTACTTTACACTTACCAGGTTCCGGTTCCTCCATTTCTGTATCCTGATATGCTGGCTAATGTGGGGTCAATGTCGAATAAAGGAATTGAAGTACTCATTAGCGGCGATATCATCCGCAAAAGTGATTTGCGCTGGACTGCTTCGCTCAATATGGCACACAATAAGAATAAAATTACCAAACTGTCAAGCGAAGAGTTTTCTACCAGCTCCATTAAAACCGGTTCGGCGTGGATTCGTGGAGGTTCAGATAACACAACCCATATTGTGGAAGAAGGAAAAGAAGTTGGGACTTTCTACGGATGGTTGAGCTACGGTTTGGACGAGAACGGCATGTATATTTTTGATGACATGATTGACGGTGAACCCGGTCTTACCAATGATGACCGGACATACATCGGTTCTGCCCAACCCAAACTAACCTATGGACTTTCCAACATCATTACCTGGAAAAATTGGGAACTGAACTTTTTCTTCAGGGGTGTTTACGGCAACGATTTGCTTAATTTCTCAAAAATGTCGTATGCCACAACACAATGGCTGCCTGGGGCTAATGTTTTGCACGATGCTCTGACCATTGGACTGGCTGACAACCCGAAATATTCCAGTTTTTACATTGAAAAAGGATCGTTCCTTCGGCTCGATAATGCAAGTTTGGGATACAGTTTCGATATTTCTAAATGGGATTACTTGCAAAAATTGCGGGTTTATGTTACTGGTCAAAACCTGTTCACCATTACTAATTACACAGGGCTTGATCCTGAAGTCAATATGTCTGGTCTTGATCCGGGCGTTGAGGGGCGTGAGTATTATCCAAAATCACGTACCATTTCATTAGGTGTAAACATTAGCTTTTAACCTTTAAAAATTACAATTATGAAACGAACAAAAATATTTTCACTCGCTTTAATCTTTGTCTTTACCCTTTTTCATCAGGGATGTGTTAATCTCGACGAAGAGGTTTACGATAAGCTTCCCGTAGAAGAGTTTGGAAAGACTGAAGCCCAGATAAATTCATTAATTGCCCCAATTTACCGGACTTTAAAAGATTTGTTTCCTCGTAACTATTTTCTTCTGAGCGAATGTTCTTCTGATATGGCCATTACACCTACCCGAAAAGGAGGTGACTGGTGGGATGGCGGACAATTTAAGGAACTGAGATTCCATACCTGGTCTCCAAATACTAGTCTTGTTAGAGGTTCATACAACTCTGCCATGGGCGCTATTTCGAGCTGTAATAAAATTTTCGCTATGATTGATGAAAATGAAAGCATCGAAAATAAAGATCAAATTCTGGCTGAAATCAGAGGCGTCAGGGCCTTTTGGTATTTTATGCTGCTTGACTATTACGGAAACGTTCCGATTGTTACTGATTTTAACGATACCTCATTGCCTTCAACAAAATCGAGAAAAGAGGTGTATCAGTTTATTCTGGATGAATTGAATGCCATAAAAGATGTAGTACGCGATGATGTAACTGCAGCCAGCTATGGGAAAATCACAAAAGGTGTCGTTTATACTATACTGGCGAAAATGTACCTCAACGCCCAGATTTGGAATCCGGATGGTGGGGCCAAATGGCAGGAGTGTGTTGATGCATGTGACGTGGTTATGAGTTTACCTTATGCAATTGAACCCAACTTTAAAGCAAGTTTTGTGGTGCAAAACCAGAACTCAAAAGAAATTATTTTTCCGATTGTTTTCAGTACTGCCGATGGAGGTAACCATTTGCATAAAAGAACTTTGCATTACCTCGATCCCATTCCATTAAATTTAAACGTAGGTACATGGAATGGAATTAGTGCCATGCCCGATTTTGTTAAAGCCTACGATGAGGAAGACAAACGGGTTGACTGGTCATTCCTTACTGGACCGATGTATGATACCGACGGATCTGTTTTAATAACCGCACATGGACGTGAACTCATCCATACTGTTGATATTGAATTGAAATACAACATTGACTCCGATGGTTGGGGGCAGGTAGAGCAGGAAGAAGGTGCCCGCTGTTCCAAATGGGAATTTGAAAGTGGATTGAACGGCGATATGGAAAACGATATGGGTATTTTCAGACTGGCCGATGTTTTTCTGATGAAAGCCGAAGCACTTGTAAGGTTAGGTCAGGATAATGAAGAAGCCACCCGGTTGGTGAATGTGATTCGCAGACGTGCGTTCGATAATCAAGATAAACTAAAATCGAACGTTACACTTGATGACATCTACCAGGAACGACGTTTTGAACTGGCCTGGGAAATTACCTCTCGCCAGGATATGATTCGTTTTGGAACCTTTTTGGATGAAATTCCGGGTTGGAAACCCGTAACCAACGCAAACCGGTTATTGTTTCCTATACCGCAAAGTGCGCTCGACGCCAATCCAAATCTTCAACAGAATCCAGGGTATTAATAAAAATTAATTATGCTCCTTCATTTACCATCAATTATTCTCAATAAATAGTATTTTGGTTTTTATGTATGACTATGAGGCTGTCTCAGTTTTGAGACAGCCTCCTTTATTAAAGCTCCTCATTACTTGATATTTTTATATAATGTTTTTTTCATCTTCTTTTTTTTGGGTGCAGTTCTCATATTACGCACATTTTTTATAATTCAGTTGATAGTAGCTGTTCCAAAACTCGTCCCATTCACCAGACTTGACGTAGGCCCTAAGTGATAAAATGGACTGGCCACCTTTTCTTGACCACCTCTGTCCACTTCTGCACATACGCTGTTTCACAACCGATTTGCATGCTGCTTCAATTACCCCGCTGCCTATGGGCAGCAATTCCGAAATTAAATTCTTAAACTTTTTGAGGTTAAGAATCAGTAATTTACAAGACTGCTAAAAAATTAATTTTCGTGTTATTCTATTATCTTGAGTTGAGACGCATAGTTGTATGATAATCAATATCTTAGCTGTATTACTGAAAAAACCGGCCTGAGACCGGTTGTACAGACTCATAATTTTATTACGTTTGAGTTAATATTAAATTTTTAAAAAGGCAAGCAGGTTTACTCACTTCCATGAGCTTGCCTTTTGTCTTTCAAATATAATATTTATTACGTTTATTTGAAAGGTTTGCGGCGTTTTTTTTCATATTTTTTTGGCCGTTTGCAGAACCAGCAGTAATTTAATTTAGAGAGAAAAGAAAAAGCAAAAGTGCCGTCAGAGGCTTGAACGTTTCAACGGGAAACAGTTCATCATTTTAGTTTACACCGTGCTCAAAAGGCATTATCCTGATTTTTACCGGTTGCTGGAAAGCATCCCCGACCACAGGGCACGGCGCAGTTACAAAATCGCTGAGATAATCATGGGCGGATTGTCGATGTTTATTTTCAAGTGTGGGTCGCGTAACAACACCGACAAGTTTATTACCAACCGGGTAGAAAAGAATTTTATCACCATCTTCGGCCTTCGCCTTCCTGTGATGGACACAGTCGATGTTTTTTTGCGGGAGCTGCCCGCTTGTGAGCTTGAAAAACTAAAACAGTTGTTGGTTCGTCAGTTAATCGAAAAGCGGGCACTCGATAAGTTTCGTTATTGTGGCCGTTTTGTTGTGGCCGTCGATGGGACAGGTGTTTACAGTTTCGATTACGAACCTTTTGCGGGTTGTCCGCACAAAACCAGTAAAAACGGGAAAACCACCTGGCAGGTATATGTGCTGGAGGCCAAAATTGTTTGCTCCAACAACTTCAGCATCTCGCTGGCAACAGAGTGGCTGCAAAACTCCGACAATATGGATGAAAAACAGGACTGTGAGCAAAAAGCTTTTGTACGCCTTGCCTGCAAACTGAAAAAGATGTACCCCCGCATGGCAGTTGCAATAGCGGCAGATGCCCTGTACCCCAACAATACCTTTTTTGATATTTGCAGAAAAAACGGGTGGCGATTTATCCTGACTTTTAAGGAAGGTACACTTAAAACAGTTTGGGAAGAAGTGATGTTGCTTTACCTGTTGCAAGAGAAACAAAACAAACAAACACGTATAAAAAATTACAAAAAGGGAAAAGGCCGGGAGGTGCAAACCTCCATGTTCATCAATGGTATCGAATACAAAAAACACCGGTTAAACTGGGTTGAATATACTTCATACTGCACTGATGAGAACACATCACAACAGCGTTTTGTACACATAACCGATTTAGATGTAAGCAGGCAAACGGTTTGGGAAACCAGTTTTTATGGCCGGTTGCGGTGGAAAATAGAAAATGAAGGTTTTAATACCCAAAAAAATGGTGGATACAACCTGCAGCACAAGTACTCACGAAAACATACCGGCGCCATGCAAAACTATTACCAGCTGCTGCAAATAGCACATTTAATTGTTCAGTTAACCGAGAGGCTAAAGGCAGTAAAAGAGGGCTTGAAGTTATCTGACAGGACAGCCATATCGCTCTGGACAGACCTGTGGGCCACCATGCTGAAAGAAAAAATAAAAACGGAGGAAGTTTGTGAAATTGTTGAAAACACGAAGCAATTAAGATATTAACCCCAAAAGCATACCCGAGAAACCCTGCTCATTAACATTCAGGGAAACCCAACAAAAAAAAGAAAGGAGAGAAACTTATAAAAAATTGTGCGAACCAACCCTTCAATCCGGCAAAACGCTGTGAATGGGAAAATTATACTCTTTACCCTAATACAATATCATAGATTAGTATTTTTTGCTAATTTCGGAAGTGCTGCAACTCAAATAGTGATTTTGGATGTGCGGGTAAAGTATTTATGTTTGTAAATTGAAAAATCGGCATCCATAGATTGCCGGATACCCGTTTTTCAGGATTTGGACTATTTCGACCACCCCAAAATACCTCCCCTCCTCCACCAGCAGCCGGTACAGTTCATCGCGCACTTTTTTAGTAAGGGCGCTGATGGTTGCAAACTGTTCCTGCATATCTTGCAGGTTGTGGATTTCAGCGTATTTGCGGATTTGGATGAGGCCGGAGTACGGCGTGAGAAAATCGGAATAGTTGAAATACCGGGAACAGGGTTCGTCTTTACAGTTTATTCCGCTGAAAAAAACTTTCAATGGCATAAAACGGAAGGGATAGAACAGGATTGCCCTTTTGAAATTTTGCCTGTGATATTTTAATGGCACATTTTGATTTATGCTTTTCGATAAACATATGCAGGCTTTTCATTCGGCCTGTTGGCCCCGATTTCACTTCAGTTGGAATAATCTGGCCTTCCTTTTCAATCAGGTAATCAATTTCTGCAGTGCTGCTTTTCGCTCTTCTGCCCCAATAAAAAACTTCTGCTTTGGTGTACGGCGATTGGTATGCAATCAATTCCTGCCCAACAAACTGCTCAGCAACAGCACCTTTAAAAATGGCGTTGAAATCTTTTTCTATGGCCGTTTCGGAATATACTCCGCTGATGGCGTGAAACAAGCCAATATCAAGAAAAATGATTTTGAAAATGGATTCATGAACACCCGAAGAAAGGGGAAGTCCGGAGCCGCTTGTTTGTTTTATACGCGTAAGAATTCCTGCTGTTTCCAAAAGTTCAAGTGCCTCTTTAATTTTTTCTGATTTTATTCCCCTGTCAACATGTGCATAAACAAACTTTTGACCCGTCATTCCCGGCACGGAACGAAACGCTTTTTTAAGAAGCGTATGTGATGAAACTTTTGAATATTTTGCAAAATCGTCGATGTATGTATCTATGATGGATCGTTGGATTCTCTGGCATCTGATAATATCACGACTGGTAATGTACTCTTTTACCACCCCTGGCATTCCCCCGAGGAAATAATACTTTCTGATGAATTCATTTAGTTTTTCATGAATACCGTCGGGCATCTTTTCCAGATTTGGAAATTGATGAAGGTACTCTCTTAGCGCTGACTCCCCTAATGCATCAAGAAATTCGCCAAAATTCATGGGATATAAATACAAATACTGGACACGGCCTACCGGCATTTTGAAATTCTCACTTTTCAGGGCAAACTCGAGAAGCGAACCGGCTCCAATAATATGTAAACCAGGCATTTCTTCATAGAAATACCGGAGTGAAACAATGGCTTCCGGGCATTCCTGTATTTCATCCAGA
>Ga0334883_1001859_pt1 | contig 28840 bp, 16 predicted proteins | sample GraSluR1_MG_6_FD_207230 | JGI IMG/M metagenome (GOLD analysis project Ga0334883, IMG submission 207230) | Sludge microbial communities from methane-producing bioreactor in Wageningen University, Netherlands - Granular Sludge_09_05-R1 | ecosystem: Engineered > Bioreactor > Anaerobic >...
GCAACGGGCGGTGGCAACGGGCGGTGGCAACGGGCGGTGGCAACGGGCGGTGGCAACGGGCGGTGGCAACGGGCGGTGGCAACGGGCGGTGGCAACGGGCGGTGGCAACGGGCGCGCCGATGGCCAAGTCGTGCCTTTCTCGGGGCTCTTGGCCGTTCTCCTTCTGTGGTCAGCCGTCCTCCGTGGAACGCCGTGTTCTCCGTGGTGAGGTGTTGCCGCTGTCCGCCTCTACTGGTCGCCCTCCCCCGCCGCCTCCAGCCACTTCTCCAGCTCCCTGAGCCAGTGTCTCAACTGGCCGTTGTTCGGGTCGATCTCCAGCGCCCTGTGGGCCGAGGCCTTCGCCTCCTGCACCTTGCCCAACCGAGCCTGGATGAAGACCAGCCGCTCCCAGGCGTCGGCGTAGTCGGGCATCGCCTGGAGCACCTGCAGTAGCTCCTGCTCCGCCAGGTCGAAGCGCCTGGCATAGAGATAGGCCAGGGCCAGGGAGTAGCGGGTGGTGTGGTCCTCCGGGGTCTCGTTGAGCTGGTTGCGATACCCAAGGACCATCTCCTTGACGGCGTCGCTGGGCTCCCAACTTTCCGCGGCGGTTGTCGCGGCGGCGGCTACCGGCGACCCGGCCCCGGCCTTACCCGGCGACCATCCTCCGCGGGCGCCCATGCCGTCATAGGGGCCCTTGGGCGGAAGTCTGCCCCGCTCATTGGGCAGCGCTTCGCCGCAGCGGGCGCAGTAGAGCATGTACCGGGTGTCGTAGGTCTGTCCGCAGTTGGGACACTTGAGGATGGCCATGGGCTCACCGGTAGGAGTCTGGATCATGGGATGCAGGTACGGAGGCTTTCCGGTCGGCCCCCGTGCGGGTGGCGGTGGCCGGAGGCCGTCAGGAAGCCCTTCTCTGCACGGCGGGGGTTTTCCTGCTCCCTGTGGGGGCGGCGGCCGGACTGTCCCGTGCCCGAGTGGCGAAGCGCCGGCAGGGCTCAGGATCCGTTGATCTCGCTGGTCACCACGACGTACTTCCCCGGGTCGCTGTGTCCGAGACGGAACCTGGTGTCGGCGGTCTGGAGGTATGCAGGCTGCGGGTCCAGCGGCCAGGGCGCGCCTTTGACCTCGTCGCGCTTGGCCTGGAGCAGGGCAAGGCCGGCGCAGTCCAGGGCCACAGGGTCGCGACTGACCAGCAGACGGCCGCAGTCCCAGTGGGGGGGCATGTCCACGGGGCCGAAGTCGTAGTTGGGCTGGAAGGCATCGAGTATGTGTAGCTTGAACTTCAGGCGGATCACCGGCCTGGAGGGCCCCGCCGCCAGACTGTCCGGATTCTGCAGGGCCGCCACACGGTCAACGGAGGGCAGGGAGGAGAGCTGATTGGTGACGGCACCCCGCATGCCCACCTTGGCGTCGGGACGCAGCCGCGCCACGTTGATGAGCACGTCGCAGTCGTCCAGAACCACGCGGGTGACGCCGTCCCGGAAGCCGGCACTGTCGGCGCCGACCACCCGGACGCCGCCGGCGTCGCTGCGCAGCGAGATGCCGGCCGAGAACAGGGACCGCTCGCTGTCGGACCAGATCACGATATTGGCCGGGCGCACGCCTGCGCGTACGACGCGGTCTACCACCACATCGAGCAGGACCAGTGATGCCGCGGGCAACTGGGCGTCGTACAGGATCCCCACTCTGTCGGCCCCGGAGACCACGTCCCCCCAGGCCTCGGCGATGCGGGTGTTGTCTGTGGCGATCATGGCCGCGCGATCCAGCATGCGCGCCACCACGCGGTAATCCAGGCGTCCCAGCGGGTGGACCTTCCTGGAGGTGAGCACTCCGCGAGTGAGTACGGTGTGTTCGGAGTGAACGGAGGCCACGACCGCCTGGGCATCGCGGGCCGCCGCGTGCTGGGGCACACACAGGCCGCTCACGACCGCTATCAGCACAAACAGGGAAAACCCGGCAGGGTGGGCAACCGGCTCACCCTCCGGGCGAATGGACAGCATGCGCGTTATCATCGGGTTGCCTATGTCATCTCCTCGAGCTCTCCCTCCCACCTTGTAGGACAGTCCCCGGCCCCCGGAGTTTCCGGCGTCCGGAGAACACGTCGCTGCACGACGGTGGCGGTCAGGCGTGCAGGGCGGCCTCTGCGTGCCCGGCGATGGCGGGGCTCGCAGTTGCCGACCTGCGCGCCCACGGCCGGGAACCCTCCCCGGCCCTCCCCGCAAGCGGAGCGGGAGCACGACCGGGCCTCCCCCCGCCTGCGGGGGGATCGAGGGGTGCCGCCCGCGGCAGGACAGCCCACCTGCATTCCGCGCACGCTCCCCGGGCGGCCCCACAGGCGGGAACGGCCACCCTACGGCACGCTCTGCCGGAGGCCCGGCGACAGGCCCTTCAGCAGCTCGGGCAGTTCATCGGCTGTCCGGGCCCGGTGGCACCGGCGGCCCACACAGAGGTACGCGGCCCCTACATCCGCCGCCAGGCCCTCGGCCTGCAGACGCGCGCCGTCGCGGTCCGGATCGAGATGCACCACCGTCAGTCCGGGAACGTATGTGCGCAGCGCCGCCTGCGCCCACTCTCGGGACTGCTCCGGTGAGGCCACGATCCGCAGCAGTCGCGGCTCGGCAGAGAGCAGCCAGGCGGCGTAGGCGTAGTCACCGGCCATGAAGCCATAGCGGGCATATCCCGTCGCTCCCACTCGCAGGGCCTCGTGGGCCCGCTTCAGCAGGGAATCGTCGCCAAGGTGATGCGATAGGCGCAGCAGCGCCACGGCCGCCCGAGCGTTGTCGATCACCGGCTTGTCGCGGTGACGCAGCAGTCCCGGTGCCTTCGTGTCGGCGGGCACATCCCACAGGCCTCCCTGCTCGGACCACAGGTGGGTCAGGGCGTAGGACACGGCCGACTGTGCGCCCGCCAGGTAGTGGGCCTCCCCGGTGACCTCGTGCAGGTCGAGGAGGGCCGTGGCCGTCCATACCTGGGTGGCCAGCAGCCCCGGACGGTGTGGCGCGCCGTCGTAGTAGTGGTAGATGGCACCGTCATCGCGGCGCATCGTGCTCATCAGGAAATCCGCGGCGCCCTGCGCCGTTCGCAGGTACGCGTCGGCACCGAGGGCCAGATATGCCCGCACCAGACCGTCGATCGCCATAGCGTTGTATGGGGCGATGAGGGTCGGATCCACATACGGCTCCCCGATCTGTGCTCGCCGCCGGGCATCCAGTGAGAAGAACTCCTCCCCCGGCACGGTCTCTCGCTGCGGGTCGTGACTGAACACATCGGCATCCTGGCTGGCCCTGAAGGCGCCGGTGGCCTGATCCAGCAGGGTCGCCTCCAGATACCGCGCCACGGACCGCACCGCGTCGGCGAGCCTCTGCTCGCCGAACGCTCGGTACGCGTCGGCGTACGTGCCCAGCAGGCATCCATTGCCCTCGAGCATCTTCTCGTAGTGCGGCACGCGCCAGTTTGCCGTGGTCGAGTAGCGGTGGAATCCGCCGCCGACCGGGTCCAGCAGCGGCAGCATCCCGTGCAGGGAACCCAGGACGATCTCGGCCATATCCGAGCGGGCTCCCAGCGCGTACTGGGTGAGGGCGAAGTCCAGCGCTCCGGGTTGAGGGAACTTGGGGGCCGCTCCGAAGCCCCCGTTGACGGGGTCGAAGGCGCGCTTGAGCGCCGTTAGCGTCACCTCGACGGCATGAACCGGCGTGCCGGCGCCCAGAACCGGCTCGCCCGCGTCATCCCTCTCATGGGTCGCGATCCGCCGCTGTATCTCCTCGTGTTGCTCGGCGTAGGCCGTAGCTACATGGAGCAGTACCTGAGCCATCTGCTCCGGGGGAAGGTATGTGGCCCCGTATAGCACGTGCCCCGAGGGGGTCAGGATCGCGGTGGTCGGCCAGCCCCCCTGGTTGTAGCGGTCGTTGATGTCCGGGAACCTGTCGGTGTCCACTCGCACCGGGACGTACAGCCTCTCAACCAGCTCCACGACATCCGGGTTCTCGTAGGTGGTCTCATCCATCACGTGGCACCAGTGGCACCAGTGACCGAAGATGTCAAGCAGGACCGGCTTTTCCTCCCGCTGCGCCAGGAGGAAGGCCTCGTCACTCCACTTCAGCCATCGTATCCCGTCAGTCGACTGCTCGGCGCCGGCGCCCTCATGCCCGATTGCCATCTCGGCACCCCCTATATATGACTTGGTTATATTATTGCCATTCGGTGTTGGGGGCAAACGGACCTGTCGGCGAAGTCCCTCCGCACCCTCGGATCTGCGCGGACGGGTGACGTCCCGTGGTTGATCGCGTACTCAATGCGGAGCAAGCACATTTGCAGGGCCATGGCGGCGCTCATCCTAAGCGTTTCGAGGCATGGTACCGAGGCATGCAGGCGGCCCAACGGACTTAGCCGACAGGCTCAAACGGACCGGGTGGGTGCCGGGAGGTGGGGGGCGGGAGCGCGCCCTACGCGGGGCCGGCCGTTCCCCGTCCCGTGAAGAGGCGGCCCAGGGCCTCCTGGACGGCGGCCAGAGCCTCGGAGAGGGTGAAGGGCTTCTGCAGACAGACCACGGCTCCGCGAGCCCAGGTGCTATGCTCGACAGAGGCGACCCCCTCGCCCGACAGGAGGACCACGGGGACGGGCGGGGTGAGACCGCGCGCGGAAGCAATGAGTTGACGGGCTCCCCCACCGGGAATGACGAGATCGGCGATGAGCAGGTCGAGGGAGGAAGCGTTCATGGCACTCTCGGCCTGGTGCACGCTGCTGGCGGTGTGCACCTGGAATCCGTGACCCGCCAGGAAGCGAGCCACGGTGCGCCCCAGGTCGATCTCGTGGGTGGCGAGCAGTACCCGCAGTCCGCGGCCGGCCTCGGAGTGGAGATTGACGGCAGGATCCGAGGCCGCGGTGACCGCCTCGGCCAGGCCTTCGCGGGCCGGCAGGCGCACCTCGAACGTTGTGCCCACCCCCGGCTGACTGCGCACGTCGATGGTCCCCCCATGGGCCTTGACAATCCCCAGAGAGACGGAAAGACCCAGACCGGTCCCGGGTGTATCACTCTCTCCCAGCCGTCCCTTGGTGGTGAAGAAGGGCTCGAAGATATGGGGCAGGCTCTCGGCCGCGATGCCCGAACCTGTGTCCGAGACTCCCAGCAAGGCAACGGGCTTTGCGCCGGCGTCGGTGAGGTAGGCGGTGGTGATGGCCAGAGAGCCACCTTCGGGCATGGCATGAGCGGCGTTGATGAGCAGGTTCAGGACAACCTGCTCGATCTGCCCGGCATCACCGAAGACAGGCAGGGGCCGGGCGGCGTACGCCTTCTCTACACGGATGGGAACCTTGCCCAGGTGCGGGGCGGCCAGGGCGAGGGCGACATCGGCGGCGCGCTCGAGCTCGAAAGGAGCGCGACGGGGCTCGTTGGGCCGGGCGAAGGCCGTGAGATTGCGGCAGATCTCGGCCCCATGGCCGGTGCCGGAGCGCACCGTGCTGATGAGCTCGTCGTACTGCTCCTCTGTCCGGATGTAGCCCGCCAGCTCCGCCGTGGCCATCATGCCGGCGAGCACGTTGTTGAACTCGTGGGCCACACCCGCAGCGAGTTGTCCCACAGCGGCGAGGCGCTGGGCGTCCTCTGCTCTCTTGCGGTCGGTCATGTCGTGAGAGAACAGGGCGATGCGCACGACGGCGCCGTTCTCGTCCAAGACCGGATACGCCGAGCGCGTAATGTACCGATCCTCGTCGGCATCGTCCCAGCGCGCCGGTTGTCCGGTCTGCAGCACCCGCCGGAGCTGCTCCCTCGTGGCCCGGGCGGCTTCCGGGTCCATCTGCGCCGGGATGCTGGTGCCCAGGAGCTCCTGCACGCCGGTGCCCAGGCTGTCGGCACAGGCCTCGTTGGCCGCGAGAGCCCGGAAGTCGGTGTCCAGCAGGACCGCAGGGTTGTCCGTGGCGTTCAGCAGGGCCCAGGCGGTGCGCTCGCTGTCGCGGAGCGCCTCCTCGGCCCTCTTGCGGTCCGTGATATCGGTGAGGATCGTCACCACCGCCTCCACCGTGGTGTGGCTGGGATCGAAGACCGGTTCGGAGTTCACCAGAATCCAGCGGTACGTGCCTGCAGACGGATGGTAGAAGCCGGTGACCACGTTACGGAATGGCTGGCCTGTGCGCAGCGTCATCAGGGCGGGCCGCGTGTGGATGGGGAACGGTGAGCCGTCCGGGTGCACGGCGTGCCATCGCGGGTCCGCGGGCCCGTCGCCGCGCATCTCCTCCAGCGTCAGCCCCATCAACTCCTGAGCCATCTCGTTGGCCTCCACCGTGCGGGCATCCTTGTCCAGCACGATGATACCGCCGGGAACCGCGGCATGGAGACTGCGCTGTCGCTCGAGACTCGCGCGCAGGTCCTCCTCGGCCCTCTTTAGGTCGGTGATATCCACCCCGAGGCCGACGAAGTGATCCACCTCGCCGGCGTCATCGAGTACCGGGACCACGTGATCGCGTAGCCAGCGGACCTCGCCGTCCGGCCTGCAGATGCGGTACTCCACCGGACCCGTCGCCTCTTGCACGCGGGACGCAGCACGGGCCATCCGCCTGCGGTCGGCGGGGTGCAGCATCGAGTGCCACGAGACGGTGCGGTTGTAGAGGTCCTCCACCGGGCGACCGTAGATCGTCTCGAAAGCCGGGCTGCAGAAGTGGACGACGCGACCGTCCGGCGACATGGTCCAGAACACCGCGGGGGTGACTTCCGCCATTTCGCGGAACCGTTGCTCACTTCGTCTGAGCGCTTCCTGGGCGGCGACACGCTGTGTGATGTCGGTGCCCACGCATACCACTGCCCGCAACCCGCATTCCTCGTCGGGAATGGTGCAATTGCACCAGGCGATCCAGCGGCTGGTGCCGTCCTCTTGCAGGTACTGCTGCTGGGTGGTTGCGTATCGCTCGGGAGCCTCGGACAGCTCCCGGAGGCTGCTCTCCAGGGCGGAGGCCGTCTCGGGCGTTTGGGGCACGATGGCACCCGCCACGCTGCGGCCGATGAGGCTCTCCTCGGGGCCGAGGCCGAGGAACTCCCGGGCCGCCCGGTTGGCCACAGCCACGCGCCCCTCGCCATCGGACATGAGGATCATCACTCCGGCGTGCTCCACCAGCTCGCGGTACCGTCCCGGTGCCGCCCACACAGCGGGCTCTCTGAGACTGAGCACGACCCCAAGCACGGAGCCCTCCGAGACCAGGGGGGCCGCCGCGAGGTCCACATACCGCGGCGGGTCACTACCCGCCAGCGACAGGCGGAGCGTGGCCGGTTCGGCGGCTGCGGGTGCAGCCATCACGCCCTCGACGACCTGGCTTAGCTCCGCGCAGTCGGCGAACAACTCCGAGTAGTGGCGGCCGACCAGCTCCGTCGCTGAGCGTCCGATGAGGGCTTCGGCGGCCGGGTTGGTCAGGCACACCATGCCCCCGCGGTCACAGGACAAGACGGCCTCGGGGAGGCTTCGCATAACCGCCTTGTAGTCCGGGAGACCACCCATCGCGTGCGCCTCAACCACGAGCCGGCCCGCTCGGCCGGCCGCTAGGAAATGACTGCGAACTCGGACGGCGAGGTGCGCAGGTGCACGGCCCCTCCCGAGACCCTAGGCAGCGTCCACAGGGAGCCTTGCGAAGTGACGTCGCGCAGGACTTGGGGCAACACGCCCCCGCCCGGCTCCTGCGGGATCAAAAGCAGCGTGATGGTGGCCGGAAGCGTCGCGTCGCCGCGGTACGTGACGGCCGGGGCCGCGATCAGCCTGCTGCCGGAGCGCCCCGTCCACCCACGGCCGTGCTTCTGATCGTGCCCGTCTTCGCGCCGCAGCACGTGGTCGGGCTTGCCTCCGGGCCAGTAGCTGACGTGGGGCTCCCGGTCACCCACCGTCAGCTCCGGCGCCAGTTGGCCCTCCAGCGGCACGACAAGCAATCGTGCCCCATCCGGCGGCGCCGTCGCGACGATCCCACTGCCGTCAAACCGGACTTCCACATCCGCCTCGAACTGGAGGTTCTGCTCGACGGCCACCTCGGCCGGCTCTCCCACCATGACATCTTGCAGCAGCCAGTAGGCGCCGTCAACGAACAAGACTCTCCGCTGCCAGTGAACGTTTTTCACGGGCCGGAACGAGTAGTCGCCAACGAACAACACATAACCATCACCCTGCTCCCACCTGTTGCTCAGCGGCTCTTCGGCCTCGTTTGTGCCACCCTCGCTCATGAACTCGTCCACGCCGTCCACCGTGATGGTGTTGTGCAAAAAGCCCGAGGGCTGTCCCCCGATGAAGGCATCCGGCTCGTTGCTGGCGTACCTCGTGGAGGACGGGTCGATGATGAACTTGGCCCCCTTGGCGGTGACAACGAAGCTCAGCTTGTCCCCGTGCTGATGTGTGGTGCCCCACGGGCCGCCGTCAATGGCCATGTAGTTGGCCCTCTTCTCCCAGCCACTGCGCATGGTGTAGTACCCACACCACTGGTCTTCGCCCGGAGCGGGCCAGGTGGTGAAGGGCGGCGGCGGCCCCGGACTTTGCGTGACGAGGGGCTCGACCCAGGGCATCTCCAACCACCTCACCAGCGGCAGGTGTACGTAGCGCGGGAGCTCTCCGGCATACAGATCACCGAAAGACGGTAGCCAACCGGTGGGATCGGAAAGCGCCGCCATGCAGGTCACCATCGCTTGCAGGCGGCCCTTTTGGCGCGCCACCGCCTCGGTGTTGCGGAGCGCATAGGCCAGCCTCTGCTGCACGACGGAGGTCTCCGCCGAGTAGGCCACCGTCAGCTCCACACACATGCCGTCGGGGTAGAAGGCATCCTGGACGTACTGCCGGAAGAGCAAGGCATCGAACTCCAGCCACGCACGGCTCTGGGGGAAGTCGCCCAGAAGCTCGCAGCCCTCGGCCATGGACTGGAGCATCGCGCACCCACCGTTGTGGCGCCGGTCCACCCAGGCCTGGATCTCGCCCCGCAGGTAACCCAGCTCCTCGTACAGGCGCCTTAGCATCGAGAGCAGCTCCTCGTCGCCGACCTCCGAGAAGCCGCGCACCAGCGCGATCGTCTCTACCATCTCATGAATGCGCTCGGGGATCATGCACCAGTACCAGGGCCTGGCCACCACCGTGTGCGATGTCCAGCCCGAGGTGCTTGCCTGGCCGACGAACTGCTCGATGGGATAGGCCGCCATGTAGCCCAGGATGTGGTCAACCGCCCAGCGCGTATACCGGGCGTCACGGGTGTGATGGATGGCGGCCCGCAGCGTGCCGAGTACCGGGAAGCGCGTGACGCACGACAGCGGCGAGTCTTGCCAGTCCAGACCCGTCTCGGGCACCTCGTAGACGCTGTAGCCATCCCACATGTGACCGGCCAGGATGTTGTCGGCTCCGGATGTGCTGTGCCCCGCGTTCCGTGCGCGGCTCTCCCAGTCGGTGATGAGGGCCGGGTCGAAGCGACGGGCCCGGAAGTGGGCGATGTAGGCCGTGCGGGCTCGCGCCACATCGCCCTGTTGCAGAGCCTCCTTGACCTCGGCCAGCTCGGGGCGGCTCAGGTCCAGCAGAGACAGAAACGCGCCGTCATCTCCAACGATGAACCCGTCTTGGTCGCTCGCGGCTACCGGGGCAGACAGGAGAATCACCCCCATAATGAGACTGCCGATGGCGATTGCGAGCGCCGGCGGGTCGCCGGTCCCACGCGACCGGGCCGGAGCGATGCCTGTGGTGACCGTCCGGCCCGACCCGGCCGGCCACCGCCCTCGTGCCCTGCGCGTCGCGTCGTGACTGCCCATGCCGACCCCCTTCCTGTGACCGAGTGCACCCCGTCGCCCTGCGGCTCGATCCCTGTCGCCTGGTCCCGCACGGCTTCGCGGGCGCAGGCCGGCGCCAAGCGAGACGGCGACCGGCCTCCCCGGCGGCAACGGCCGTCGGGAAGGGACGGTGCGCCGCGGTGGCGAAAGGCTCTGGCAATCCGCTTGAGTATGCCCTGCGTTACCGAGGTGATCGTGTTGCAGGCCAAGCCCGCTCTACTGCCGCTCCTATTCCTTCTCTGCAGTCCTCGTTCCTTTGCCGGCGACCTGGACGACCCCGCCGTGCCGCTGGTCGCCGTGCCTGCGGTGGCCCGGACGATCCAGCTAGACGGGCGTCTGGAAGCCGCCGAATGGGTGCAGGGCGGAGGTCCCAGTGCTCTCGTCTCGGTGCCCGGCGGTGTGCCGGTGGAGCCGCAGCCCCGGGTCCTGGTGGCCTTTGACGCCGAGGCCCTCTATGTCGGGGCGAGGCTCCCTTCGGCGGGCGGGGGGCGGCCGGTGGCCGGGGTCACCGACCACGACGGCAGTCTCTGGGAGGATGACGCCCTCGAGGTGTTCGTCGATCCCGGCCACAGCCACGCCACCTACTATCAGTTCATCGTCAACAGTGTCGGTGTCCGTTGGGATTCCCGGGGCAGGGACAGCAGTTGGGACGGCGCGTGGGAAGCCGCGACCGGCACTGAGGATGACGCCTGGACGGCTGAGATCAAGATCCCCTTCGCCTCCCTGGAGGCCGAGGCCCCGGCGGACGGCACCATATGGGGCCTGAACGTGGCGTGGGATCGCCAGACGCCCACACCCGTCACGGCGTCGTGGGCCCACATGGACGGCGGCCTGCACTCTCCCGAGAGCTTCGGCCATGCGCTGTTCGCGTCCCAGGCTCCGTCCATCCGGCCGCTGGGCCCCAACCCGCTGAACCGCGGGGCCGTGGCCTTCGTCGGTGACTGGCGCTCGGCGGTGGAGCTGACGGCATTGCTGACGCTGTTTGAGCGGAGTCCGGGCGGTGACCGGGTGGAGCTGGGTTCAGCGCGGACGTCCCACCCCGGTCAGGCCTCGACCCGGCCGCTGAAGCTGGAGGTGCCGCTGCCCCGGGATGGTCGATGGGTGCAGCCCGGTGACTATGAGGCCACGCTGACGGTGACGGCGGGCGGAAAGCCGGCGCATGTGGCAAGCCTCCGCTTCAGCCGGCAGGCGCCCCTGGCCTTGTCTCTGCGCAAGTACCTGCTGGCCGGGCGGGTGGAGGCCCATGTGGATGCCTCCGGCCTGGGCCTGCGACCGACACAGATGCGGCTGTCCGCGGCACTGCAGGCTCGGGGCGGCGATCAGCTCCAGGCCCGAGCCATGCCGCGCCCGGACGCCGCCCTTCACTCGGAGGTGGTGTTCGACGTCACATCCCTGCCGGCCGGGGACTACGAGGTCGTCGTCGGTGCCGCCGACCGGCGGGGGGAGGAGATCCGCACCGTGACTGCAGGCTTCACCAAGCCGCCGGCTCCGCAGTGGCTGGGCGCCACCGAGGGGCTCACCGATGAGGTGCTCCCGCCCTGGACGCCGGTGGTCGCCGACACCAACGCGGCCAGGGTCTGGGGGCGCGAGTACGAGTTCGGGGCCCTGCCGCTGCCCACGCGGGTCGTCACCGCCGGCGCCTCGATACTCGCCGGGCCGGTGACGTTGGAGATGGTGGCCGACGGCCGCCCCGTGTCGTTCGAGCCCGAGGGGCAGCGCAGACGCATCTCGGCGCAGCCGAACCGGGCGGTGCTGGGCAGGCTTGCCAGGGCCGACGGGGTCGAGTGCGGCGGGCAGGTGGCCGTGGAGTACGATGGCATGATCCGCAGCGATCTGGCCATCGTCCCCCGGGGTATCAAGAGCATCTCGGACCTGCGCCTGAGGATACCGATCCGGGCCGAGCACGCCCGGTACCTATACCACTTCCCGGGCCGCTGGGGCAGCGCCTACAACGCCGGAGCGCTGCCGCCCGACGGGTTCACCGCCGGCTTCCGGCCCTTCATCTGGCTGGGGGACGAGGAGCGCGGCTTCGCCTGGTTCTCAGAATCGGCGCAGAACATCTTCGTCGATGACCCCGACAGCATCACGCGCATCAGCCGCGAGGGTGATGTGGTGACCCTGGAGATCGCTCTCATCCGCGGGGAGCATGCGGTCTTGGGCCCCCTGCAGTACACCTTCGGTTTTCAGGCCACTCCCGTGAAGCCCATGGACCCCAGCGCCTGGGACTACCGGATCTGCCACCACGGGGGCTATGGGATCCAGGATCGGCCGTGGTCGGGCAGTGTTGGGCTGACGTACCCGGCCGAGGGCCACATCCTCCCGCAGCAGGGGACTTTCGAGGCCTGGGTTCGGCCCCGGTTCGACCCTCAGCCGGATGTCAAGCCCGATGAGCCCGGCCGCGGGGCCTACAACCGCAACCTGCTGGACGTGGAGTTGGCCGGCGGTGGCCACATCGGGTTCTACTGGAACATCGATGACCGCGGCATGCGGGTGTACTACAAGCAGGGCGAGCAGTATCCGCTGATCCTGGGCTCTTCGGCTCCACTGCACAAGGATCGATGGCATCACGTGGCCTTCACCTGGGGCGAGAGCACGCGCATCTATGTGGATGGGGAGAAGGTGGCCGAACGGGCACACGCGGGCACGGTGGCGGCGGAGACGGGCGCCGGCCGGATCGTGCTGGCCAGGGGCCTGAGCGAGTTCGACCTGGACGAGGTGGCCATCAGCAGCGTGGCGCGGGACGGCTTCGACCTCACCGCCCCACCCGGCGTGGATGACGGCACGCTGCTATTGGATCGGCTGGACTGGGATCAGACCGGGCCCCGGCACGGTGCCACCACCCCGGAACGGGGGCGCCCCGGCGAGATATCCGGGGGCGAGGCGGTCCGGGGGCGCTTCGGTACAGCTCTGGGCACCACCTCCGGCGGCATCTCGATCCTCGACCGCCTGGCCCAGCTCGGAGTCAGGACGATCTGCTTCCACGAGCACTGGACGGACATCCAGAATCACACCTCCACGACCTACGGCGACGAGTTGCACAAGCTGGTGGCCGCGTGCCATGCTCGGGGTATCAAGCTCCTCTTGTACTTCGGCTACGAGATCTCCAACATCGCCCCGGAGTGGGATACCTACGCCGATGAGTGTCTCACCTATCCCCGGGCCGGAGGGTACCATCGCCAGCCCGAGCAGAACGCCTACATCGTCTGCTACCGCAGCAAGTGGCAGGATTTCATGGCCCACGGGATCGCGCGGATGATGGACGAGTACGACATCGACGGTGTGTACCTGGACGGAACGGCCAACCCCTGGCCGTGCGCCAACCGCCGCCACGGCTGCGGCTATGAGAAGCCCGACGGCACGTTGGGGGAGGTGTACCCCATCTTCGACACCCGCGAGATGATGCGCAGGATCTACGCCATCGTCAAGGCGCGGAAGCCCGACGGACAGGTGAACGTGCACCAGTCCACCTGTATGACGATCCCCACGCTGTCGTGGGCCACCAGCTACTGGGACGGCGAGCAGTTCGGGTTCATGGAGCGCGGCGCCGACCCGCTGACGGTGCTGCCGCTGGACGCTTTCCGCTGTGAGTTCATGGGTCACAACTGGGGGGTGCCGGCGGAGTTCCTCTGCTATGACAGGCCCTACACCTACGACGAGGCGCTGTCCTTCACGCTGCTGCATGACGTCTTGGTGCGCGCCTCCCTGGACAGGCCTCTGGAGCTGGAGGCCAGGCTCTGGGACGAGATGGAGCGCTTCGGGCGGAGGGAGGCCACGTGGCTGCCCTACTGGAGTCAGGAGTGCGTGACGGCACAGCCACAGAGCGTGAAAGTCAGTGTGTACTCCCGCGGCAGTGCCGGAGCCGTCCTGGTGGTCTCCAATCTGGGGGCGGAGGCCGCGGACGTGGCAGCGAGCATCGACCTGGCGGCCCTCGAGCTGCCCGCCGCCCTCACGGCCCGGGACATGCTCACCGATGAGCGCATCGCGATCTCCGCAGGCAACCGGCTCGCGTTCCCGCTGGGGAGCTTCGGGTTTCGGGTGATCCATCTGTCGGCGGAGCAGTAGGCAGGCCGCAGTCCGGGCCCAGTGCGACCGGTGATGCCGCTGTGGGGTGGGCCGCGACCCGTGGACAGTGACCTTGGCCACACGATGTGCGGAGATCGACCGATGAGACGAGGGATGCCCCGAATGGACCTGGTCCCAGCCTGGCAGGCCGCTTTGGACCGCATGCACCGGGGGGTGCTGGTGTGCGACGGTGACGGTCGCGTGTGCTACATCAACGCGGTCGCCGTGGCCATCACGGGCTGGACATCGGCCGAGGCGCTCGGGCGGCCGTGGGCGGAGGTCCTGGCGGAGGCCGATGGTGAGCTGGTCCACATCCCGACCGCGATCGCTGAGCGCGAATCGCCCTCGGCGGACCGTCCGCTCTCCGGGACCTTCAGCACGCGGCGGGGCGAGCGACGCCGGGCCTCCGTCGTGGCCTGGGCGCTGGGCCGGGTCCCCGAGGGCGGCGCGGTCCTGCTTCTGGAGGAGCGGCCGGAGGGTGACGAGCCGTCGGGGGGGCAGATCCCGGCCTCCTACCTGCATGAGACGCTCAACCGCAGTCCGGTCGTGGTTGTCCGCTGGACGGATGGCGAGCGTTGGCCGCTGGACTTCGTGTCCGCGGGTATCGGCCAGTTCGGATACGCCGCGGAGGACTTCCTTTCCCGGCGGCTGCAGTTCCGGGACATCGTACACGCCGACGACCGCGACCGCGTGCAGGCCGAAGTGAGCCGCAATCTGGGCGAGGGAGTGGACGAGTTTCGGCAGGAGTACCGGATCCTGACCGCCCGGGGCGAGGTACGCTGGATTGAGGACCGTACCTGGACCCCGCGTAGTGTGGATGGCCGGCCGCTGAGTTCCTACGGTGTTCTGCTGGATGTCACGGAACGCAAGCTCAGCGAAGAGGCCATTGCCGCCGGAGAGCGGCGCTACGAGTTGGCGACTCGCGCCGGCAAAGTCGGCGTCTGGGAGCTGGACTGCAGCACCGGGACGGTGCATGTCGAGCCCAATCCCCAGGCCACTCCCGGCTTCGAGAGCGTCGAGCCGGGGGCCGGGCTGGGGCGGTGGTTCGGTCTCCTGCACCCGGAGGACGCTGCCGAGGTGCGCCGGGAGTTCGAGGCCCATCTGTCCGGCGAGACCCCCGAGCTGCAGGTGGAGCACCGGGTCATCCTGGCCGACGGCGGCATCCGCTGGATCCTCACCCGCGGAACGGCGGTGCGCGACGAGAGCGGCCGTCCGCTGCGAGTGTTGGGGACCGGCACCGATATCACAGACCGCAAGTCCGCCGAGCAGGCTCTCCTGGCCAGTGACGAGAGGTTCCGCTCCTTCGTGGAGAGGGCCAATGATGTGGTGTTCTTCCTCGCCCCGGACCTCACCCTGACCTACATATCCCCGAACTACAGCTACCTCGTGGGGCGCGATCCCTCCGGCTTCCTGGGCAAGTCGGCCCTGAGCCTTCTCCATCCCGACGATGCTCCCGGCGTGGAGGCCGCTTTCGCGGCCTACGCCGAGGACCAGGCGTCGCCCAGCAGTATGGAATACCGTGTGCCCCACGGAGACGGGCAGTGGCGCTGGCACGTGGGCAGCATCTCGTGCATCTGGGCGGAGGACGGCACCATCGCCGCCTACGTGGGCATCGCCCGGAACATCGACGAGCAGAAGAGGGCCGAGGAGCGGGAGCGCAGGACGGCCGCGGGCCTGCGGGCCGTCATCGCCGCGGCGGACGAGCTGATCGCCTGTGCCGACACCGAGACCCTCTACCGGCGAGCCGTGGAGCTGGCGCGAACGCACCTCGGCCTCGAGCGATGCTCGGTATACCTTATCGACGGTGACACCCTGCAGGGCACCTACGGCACCGATCTGCACGCGCAGACCGTGGACGAGCACCACGTGCGGCTGCCCTTCGATGAGAAGTGGGACCCGACACGCCTCGAGGACCGTGGCCGGCCCGCATGGGGCACCTACGTGGACGCCTACGTCGAGACCGAGGGCACCCTCACTCGCAGACTGGGCCGTGACGGATGGATCGCCTACACCTACATCGGGGCCAGCGAAACACCGGTCGGTGTCCTGTTCAATGACGCGGCCATCAGTGGCGCGGAGCAGGACCCCGCACAACAGGATATCCTGGCGGTCTTCTGTTCGGTGCTGGGCAACATCATCCGCCGGCGCCAGGTCGAGGAGTCGCTCCTGGAGAGCCAGGAGCGCTTCCGCACATTCATCGAGCAGGCCAATGATATCATCCTGTTCATGTCCATGCAGGGCGAGATCACCTATGCGTCCGCGAACTGGTCGGAGATGCTGGGGCACGGCCCGGATGCGGTGATCGGCAGGCACTTTTCGGAGTTCATCCATCCCGACGATGTAGAGCACTTCACCACCCAGATGGACAGCCTCGCCCAGTCCGGGACGCCGCGGGCGGGGGTGGCCTGCCGCGCGGTCCACGCCGATGGCTCACTGCGATGGTACCGGGTGAACGCGGCGCTGGCGCGCAACAGCTCCGGCGTGCCGGTGGGAGTCGTCGGAATCGCGCGGGACGTGACCCGGGAGCACCAGGTCGAGCAGCTCACCCGCGTGCAGCGTGACCTGGCGATTGCGCTGAGCTCGGAGAGTGACCTCTACAGGTCGATGGGCCTGATCCTCGCCGCGGCCCTCCAGATCGAGGGCGTCGACAGCGGGGCCGTGTACATCGCCGACGAGCACGACGGGAGCCTCCATCTCGCGGCCTCCGCAGGGCTATCGGACCGCTTCCTGGCGGCCTCGGCGCACTACGATGTCCGGTCCGTGCCTGCCCGGTTGGCCGCACAGGGCCACCCCATCTACTCCCATATCGACGCCGGGACCGCACCGGACCAGGACGCCGCGGGCACGGAGGGGCTGAAGGGCTTTGCCATGGTCCCGGTCGCCCACGAAAACCGCGTCCTGGCCGTGCTGAACGTCTCCAGCCACAGTTCCCACTTCATCTCTGCCGATGCGCGCAACTCCATCGAGGCCATTGCCGCTCAGGTGGGGGCGGTGTTGGGGCGGGTCCGTGCCGACGAGGCCGTGCGCCAGAGCCAGGAGGACCTCGAGACCCTGTTCGGCAGCATCGAGGATGCCTGCCTGGTGACGGGGCTTGATGGTCGCATCCTCGCCACTAACCCTGCGGCGGAGCGACTATTCCGGTGCACCGCGAGCGATCTGGTGGGGCTCGACGTGTCCGAACTTCATCCCCCCGCTCGCCGGGCCGAGGTGGTCGAAGCCTTCCGCGAGATGCTTGCCGGACACCGCGCGGTATGCACCATTCCGATCCTCACCCGGGACGGGCGGGTGGTACCCGTCGAGACCAAGATAGCCCGGGGCACCTGGCGCAATCAGCCGGTGCTGTTCGGGATCTCGCGTGATATCACCGAGCGCGCTCGGGCCGAGGACGCCCAGCGGCTGGCCTCTGTAGGACAACTGGCCGCCGGTGTCGCGCATGAGTTCAACAACATCCTGGCCAGCATGCGCATCAATGCGCAGGTGGCGACAACCACGGCCTCCGTCTCCGACTATGAAGAGCTCGCCCAGCTCGTGCTGAAGCTCACAGCGCGGGGGGGGGAGATCTGCCGCAATCTCACGGCCTTCGCGCGGCCACAGCAGCCCAGACGTGAGGAGATGCATGTCGAGCAGGCCATCGAAGCGGCTCTGGCCGTCGCGGCCCAGCAGATCTCCACCGCGGGGATCGCCGTCGACCGCGACTACCGCACTCTGGCCAAGAAGATCCGGGCCGACCGCGGCCAGCTCGAGCAGGTCTTCCTGAACCTCATCATCAATGCCTGCCAGGCCATGCCGGACGGCGGAGTGCTCACCGTGGAGACCAAACACCACCCCGCCGATGACTCCCCGGGAACCATCGTTGTCACCATCCGCGACACCGGAGTGGGCATCGCCCCCGAGCATCTGCCCCGCGTCTTTGAGCCATTCTTCACCACCAAGGGCAGGCTCGGTGACAGCGACGTGCCGGGCACCGGTCTGGGGCTGTCCGTCTCCCATGGCATCATCACGGCCCACGGTGGGACCATCGAGGTCCACAGCCAACCGGGCGCGGGTGCCACATTCGTCATGAACTTCGCCGTGCAGGAGCCGGCCACGCCCGTCGCGTCCACTCCGCCACCGCCGGCGCCTCCCGACAGCACGGTGGCCGGCCTCCAAATCCTCCTGGTCGAGGACGAGACCGACCTGCAGCGCCTCTTGTTCAGAGACCTGACCAGACGGGGATGCCGGGTGTCCACGGCGGGCTCCGCCAGTGAGGCATCCTCCGAGTTGGCCAAGACCAGATTCGACCTGATCGTCACCGACATCCTCATGCCCGCCGGCAACGGGCACAGTGTGATTGAGGCCGCCCGGGGGCTGGACGATCCCCCCCCGATCATCGTCATCACAGGGCGCTCGGAGCCCGCGGCCACCGAGGAGATGGCGGCCCCGGGGGTATCCGCCGTCATCCGCAAGCCCTTCGACATCGAGCAGCTCGTGGCCGCCATCGAGAGAGCGAAGTCCTAGCTCTCCGGCGAGTCAGAGGCCGGGCACCTACCGCCGCACGGTCACGACCCGGCCGGTCTGGGCGGCCTCGTCCAGGGCCAGACAGGCGCGCACTGTGGCAACGCCGTCGGCGATGTTGGGCCGACAGTCACGGCCCTCGAGGATACAGCGGGCGAAGTGGTCGATCTCACTTTGGAATGGATGGTGGGCCACGTCGCCGCTATTGGGCAGGACGCAGGGAATGTGTGCGAAGTCCGACTGGGCAGGGGTCAGCGCCCGCGACCAGAACCTGCTATCGCGAACGGTGCCGCGGTCGCCGAGCAGCTCGATGTTGAACTGGTACGGGCCAACCATGTCCAGGCAGGCCGAGACGCGCCCGATGGCTCCTCCATCGAAATGGAGCAGGCCGGCCTCCGTGGTATCGAAGTCGAAGCCCTCCAGGCCGGGGCGGGAGAAGGCCGTGGCGGTCAGCGGCTCGCGTCCCACCAGATAGCGCATGATGTCCACGGCATGGCTCCCACCGGCCAGCATCGCGCTGCCCGTGAACTCCCTCCTGGCGATCCAGCGCTCCGGGCTGATGACGCTGCCGGCCCCGTGCCAGTAGTCGGTCTGGGCGAAGAACACCTCCCCCAGGGCGCCGCTGTCGATGAGGCTGCGGATGTTCGCAACCAGACCGTTCCAGCGGAGCACGAAGCTGACGACGCTGCTGACCCGGGCCGCCGCCACCGCCTGTAGCAGGGCGTCGCACTGCTCGTGGCTGATGGCCGGCGGCTTCTCGAGGATGATGTGCTTGCCGGCCCGACAGGCCGAGATCGCGTCGGGTGTGTGGAGGTAGTTGGGCGTCGTGATCGCCACGGCATCCACAGCATCGTCGGCCAGGAGCGCCTGGTAGTCCGGGTAGATCCGACAGTCGAGGCCGAGCTGGGTCACCAGACGACGGGCGCTCTCCGGGCTGCGACTGGTGACGCCCACCAGATGCGTATGCGGGTTGCGCACGATGGCTTTGGCGTGCTCGTGGGCCACCCAGCCACAGGCGTTGATGGCAATGCCGATGCGGTCTGACAAGGGACGATCACTCCTGACGGGATGGGCGTTGCTCGCCCGGGGCGCCGGTGCTCGAGACCGGACACCTGCGGCCACACCTCAAGCGGACGGATGGAGGTTCACCATGGATCGGTCCTGGGCCTGCATGGCCGTGATACTCCTGACGGTGGCGTGGTGCGGCGCACAGGAGGACGGCAATCTGGTCGTCAACGGGGACTTCTCCGCCGATACCGACGGCGATGGCGTCGCCGACGACTGGAGGTTCGTCCCCAATGCGCCGCCGGAAGAGCTGCGGGCCACGCTGTCGCTGGAGCCGCTGCCCGGCGGAGGCTATGCGCAGAAGATCGACTGTACCCACTTCGAGGCCGGCCACGTCATGCTCGCCCAGGTGGGCACGGTGCCGATCCACAGGGGCCAGTGGTACGAGCTGGTGGTGCGCTTCAGGGGGGAGAACCTGTCCGAAGCGTGGGTGCTGATGCAGGATACCGACGGCTGGAGACAGGTGAGCCGCAGGTTCTCGCTGCGGCCGCGAGAGCAGTGGCGCGAGCTCCGTGTGCGCTTCGACGGCAAAGGAGACAGCCACCGGACGAATCGGCTCCAGGTCTGGTTCACCGCCACCGGGACCCTGTGGCTGTCCGACCTCTGCATCACACCGGCCCCGGCCCCGCCACCGCGGAACGTGCATCCGGACACCGGCCACACGAACCTGCTACCCAACGGCGGCTTCGAGCTGCACAGCGGCTGGAGCATGGTGAACCACTGGTCGCTGGGCTGGGAGCGGCGATTGGTCGGCGGCGCCGCCGGCGGCGCTTGCGCCGCGATCCGGTGGGACCCCGACGACCCGCAGTATGCCACCTTCTTCGACTACTTCGAGATGACCCGCCGCCCACTGCGCGACCCCTACCTCCAGTGCGTTGGCTATGTGCCCCTGGCGGCCGGAAAGACCTACACGCTCTCGGCGTACATGCGCGCCGACCGTCCCGGAGTGCCGGCGATGATCGGCCTGCAGGGCGAGGGCGGCGCGGCCCAGAGCCGGGTGGAGCTCACCGGCGAATGGCAACGGTACTCGGTGACCTGCGTGGCCAAAGGGGGCCTGGCACTGGTACAACTCGGGCCCACCCTCAAGCCCGAGGATGAAGAGGCCTTCGGGGGCTGTACGGTGCTGCTGGACAGTGTCCAGCTTCAGCGCGGCGCCGAGGCCACCGACTTCGTCCCCCGCCCGCTGGAGGTGGCTGTGGAGCCCATCCTCGCCGCCGTCACCGATCTGGAGGCCGTCGCGGCCCAAGTCCCGGTGCAGTTGTGCGCACAGGAGCCGGGTCCCGTCGACGTCCGGTTACGGCTCACCGACTTCTCCGACGTGCCGGTGGCGGACCTGCGGCGGCAGGTACAGGCCTCGGGCACGGGGAACGTCCATCTGTTCGAGGTCAGGCTCCCCGGTCCCGGCTTCTACCGCGCCACCGTCACGGTGCGCCGGGGGCCGCTGGAGGCCGAGGGCTCCGGACGGTTGGTATTCCACCCCGAAATCCCCGAGCAGGCGGAGACCGCCTTCGGCATCAACCACGCCTATGCCTTCGACGCTCAGGTGCGGCTGGCCCGCCAACTGGGGATCTCCTGGGTTCGGGACTGGTCGCTGAAGTGGGAGCATGTGGAGACCGAGCCCGGTCGCTTCACCTTCGATCAGTCGGACTTCCACATCGCCCGCCCGCGACGCCTGGGCATGCAGACACTGTGCATGTTTCCCTTCCCCTCGGCCGAGTGGTCGTCCACCGCCCCGCCGGAGCTCAAGACCCCCGGCTATCCGGGCAACCGTATCCGCCAGGCCTTCGCCCCTCAGAGCGCCGCCGACCTGGGCAAGTACGCGGAGACCTGCGTCCGGCACTACAGCCCGGATGTGCGGGTCTGGGAGGTGTTCAATGAGTCCCTCTTCACCTCCTACTCACTGCCCCGGGAGCACGGCTACGCCCCCGAGGACTATGTGCCCCTGTTGGCCGAGGTTGCCGCGGCGTGCAAGCGTGCCGACCCACAGTGCCTTGTGATCGGCGGCTACAGCGCGCCCCCGAGCATGCTCAACCTCTACGGCCCCATGTTCCGCGCCGGCGGGCTGAACCATTGCGACGCGGTGAGCGTCCACGCCTACCCATCCGGAGAGCCCGAAGGGCTCGAGGGGCAGTTCCAGGCCTTGCTGGCGCTCATGGACGAAAGCGGCCGGCGGAAGCCGCTTTGGATGACGGAGTTTGCCTACTACGCCGACGACGACCCGGACCCCTTCCCCCACGGCTGGCCCGACCTCCTGGACAGCGAATGGCGGCAGGCGTGCTACAATACCCGGGCCTGCGTCATCATGCTGGCCAATGGGGTGGAGAAGGTCTTCTACCACATCTGGACCACTGTGGTGAACAGGGACTCCGGGGCGGCGATCTTCTTCGAGGACGCCGGAGCGCCACGGAAGATCGCGGCCACCCAGGCGGCCATGTGCCGCCTGCTGGGGGGGCGCCCAGAGTTCGTCCGCCGGCTGGAGCTACAGGGCGATCTGCACGGCTATGTGTTCCGCGCCCCGGAGGCCGCAGGTGCCCACGTGGCGGTGCTCTGGCTGGAGTACGGGAGCGCCCGGATGGACAGGACCCCCGGCTGCGACTACTTCGACACCTGCGGAGCCCGGCTGACGGGTCCCCAGATCACACTGTCCGAGGCGCCCGTCTACGCCCTGATTCCCGCCGGTGAAGCGGCCGGTGCGGGGCTGAGCGAGGCGCTCCGGAGCGTTCACCATGAGTGAGGCCTCCCCGCATGGCAGATGAGGGCACAAGACCTGCTCCCGCCTTCGAGATGCACGTGTGCGCGCAGGTCGGGACGTACCGACGGTTCGCAGGCACCCACGTCTTGCCCGGCGACACCGTGGTTGAGCTGGGGGCCGCAGAGGGCCACACCACCATGCGGTTGGCCAAGGCGGCCCAGCGCGTGATTGCTGTGGAGAAGTCGGCGGCCAATGTCGCGTTGGCCCGGGAGCGCTGCGCCCGCTACGACAACATCACCTTCGTCAATGCCGACGCCTTCGATGCCGGCCGGGTCCTGGCGCAGACCGAGAGTGCCGAGGTGGTGTTCGTCGACATCGGTGGCTCGACGGGGCCCGGGATCTGCCTGCATCTGGCCTCCACCTATCGCTACCTGTTCCGTCCCCGGCTGATGGTGATCCGCAATGTGGAGCTCAACGACTTCGTCTGTGGCGTTGGCTCGTGCGAGACCACCAGCAGGCCGGGGCTGTGGCGCAACCCCCACAAGGGCGGGGCGCGGCGCCCCACGGCGGCGGAGGCCACGCGGCCTCTGGCCGCGGGGCTCAAGCCGGCGGAGACGGAAGGGGGCGAGCCCCACGATTCCTAAGCGTCGGCGCTTTGAGGTGGTCGCACGGTTCGTCGCCCGGCGCTTCCCGCGGCCGGAGACCACCACCGTGCTGGACGTGGCGGGGAGCACCGGCGTCCTGGGCTATCACCTCGCCGAGCACGGATACACGGTGACCGTTATCGACCCCCGGCGCAAGGCGGTGAGGCGCCGGTACCGCAAGGCCGCGCAGAAAGCGGGCTTCATCTCCCGCTTGCGCTACGAACGCAGGCCTCTGCGGGCGGATGATGCGGCCGATCTGCTGGTGGGCCTGCACCCGGACGAGGCCACCGAGGACATCGTCCGGCAGGCGGTGAGGCTGCGGGTGGGCTTCGTCGTGGTGCCCTGCTGCGTGCTGCCCCGCGACGGTGTGCGGCGCAGCTTTGAGAACTGGTGTGACTATCTGGCCGGCCTCGTCGGACCCGGCTACGAGGTGCACCGCGAGCATCTGCCCATGGAGGGCGCGAACCTGGCCATCTGGGCCCGTCGGCCGGACCGTGCGCCGCGGTAGAGGTCTGCCCGCGGGCCCACACTCCCGGCGAGGCCAAGCTGCGCCGCCGGACCTCCAGGACCCCCGGGGCCGCGCGGTCGCCCTCCGCCCCCCGGAGGACAGGGCGGGAGTGTCGGGCCGCGTCCGGGGGCGGCGGTGTCGTACCACCTTTGGCGGCGACAGGCCGGGGGTAGACTACATGCAGGGAGAGATCGGAGCGGGCCTCGGCCACGGCCATGCCGCGACCCGGCGCCGACAGGAGCTGATCTGAATGGATCGCAGAGATTTCGTCAAGAAAGGTGCGGCCATCGCCGGGGCTGCCGTGGCTCTGGGCACCGTCGGTTGCACCAGGCAGGGAGACGGCGTGGCCGGCATGCCGGCACCACCGACCCAGAACGCGGGGACGTCGGCCGCCCCCCCGTCTCCGCCCGCCGCGGACGGAGGCGGGCCCGACGTTGGTGCCGGGCCGGGAAAGGTGGGGGAGAACCGCGTCTTCACCTCCCCCCCGGGCGACGTCCATGCGGCGGTGGCCACGGGGCCGGATCCCGCAGCCCTCGTCACCGACGCCATCGCCGCCTATGCCGGGCTGGACGCCATCGTTCGCAAGGGCGATGCGGTGGTGATCAAGCCCTGCCTGGCCTGGGGGCGCACCCCGGAGACCGGGGCCAATACCAGCCCCGAGGTGTTGGCGGCCGTCATCGGCGTGGTGAGATCGGCGCAGCCCTCCGAGCTACTGGTGGTCGAGCACTCCTGCGATCGCAGCGTGGTCGCCTTCGAGATGAGCGGCGCCAGGGCCGTGTGCGAGCAGCTCGACGTCCCGCTCATCAGTCTGGATAGCGAGTCGATGTACGAGGAAGTCCTGGTCTCCCAGGGGATCAACATCAAATCAGAGCAGATCGCCAGAGACATCCTCCAGGCCGATGTCTACATCAACCTGCCGTGCCTCAAACACCACGCGGCCACGAACCTGTCGCTGTCCATGAAGAACCAGATGGGCGCGATCTTCGACCCGCAGAGGTACCACAGGGAGAGGTCGGAGATGACCGGAGGGCCCAACCTGCACCAGAACATCGCCGACCTGGCCAGTGCGCTGCGTCCTACCGTCGTCATCGCCGACGCCACCAGGGCCCTGAGCACCAACGGCCCCAAGGGGCCGGGCAATGTCCTCCAGCCCAACAGTGTCGTCGTCTCCCACGACATGGTTGCCGTGGACCTGCTGGGAGCCGAGATGCTGGGAATGGCGGTGGATGACGTGGCCTACGTGGGGATCGCGGCCGATATGGGGCTGGGCGTGAATGATGCCGATAGTGTGACGATTGCCCGGGTGTAGGGGAGTTGGCGGAACCGGCTGCAGGCCGGTCACGCCCGGTGTACCGAGGCTTTTGGGGTCAGGACCTCGCCAAAACCACTATCCATCGTAGTTCGGACGGCCGTCTCGCCAAGGGTGCTCTGATCGCCCGTGTCAAGTGGTTTTCCACGGTTTCCTGGCCCCTTGAGTACTTCTCCACAGGGTTTTCCACGCCGAGGCGCCGTTATCCACCGGTTCCCGGCGCTCCGGCGCTCTCGGTTCGTCGCGGTCCAGCGCACACTACTATCAGATGTGTTGGGCCATGGGCATGGCGGAGAAGACATCGATAGCTAATGTGTCCCATCCGTGGCGGCGTGCCGTGTAATAGCCCGCTGCAGCGACCATGGCCGCGTTATCGGTGCAGAGGCGCAGGGGTGGATAGGCCACCGGTATGGCGGCTTTGCGCCCCCATTGCAGCACCACTTCGCGCAGGCGTGAGTTGGCGGCCACGCCCCCGGCCAGCATGACCTGGCGCGCGCCGTAGGCCGCCGCTGCGGCGGTGAGGTTGCGCACCAGTGTGTCCACCACGGCCTCCTGGAAGGAGGCGGCAAGGTCTGCCACCGCCGCCGGGTCCGCCGCCTTCCCCTGTGCCCTCAGCGCCTCGTGCGTCCTGACCAAAGCGGTCTTCAGGCCGCTGAAGCTGAAGTCGTAACTGCCCTCGATCACAGGTCGAGGCAGGTCGAAGGCCCCGGCATTGGCGCCTGCAGCGACGCGGTCGATGGCGGGGCCGCCCGGGTATCCCAGGTCCAGGACACGTGCCGCCTTGTCCAGCGCCTCTCCGGCCGCGTCGTCGCGCGTCCAGCCCAGAATCCTGTACTGGCCCAGCCGCTCCACCAGCACGATGTCCGAATGGCCTCCGGACACCACCAGACAAACACCGGGGAACAGGTCCCGCGCCGGAGGGCCGTCGGCGCCGGGCTCGACGAGGAAGTTGGCCAGCAGGTGGGCCTCCAGGTGGTTGACGCCCACCAGCGGGAGCCCCGTACTGAGACAATAGCCCTTGGCCGCCGCGACTCCCACCAGTAGCGAGCCCACCAGCCCGGGGCCGTGTGTGACCGCGATCCCCGCCAGGTCGGACCAACCAACGCCGGCATCCTCAAGAGCCCTGGTCACCACGGCGGTGATGATCTCCGAGTGCCGGCGCGAGGCGACCTCGGGCACTACGCCCCCGAATTGCGCGTGCAGCAGATCCTGGGAGGCCACCTCGCTGGAGAGGATGTGGCTCCCGCCGCGCACCACGGCGGCCGCCGTCTCGTCGCAGGAGGTCTCGATCCCCAGGATCAGGCTCTCAGGGTTCAGCTCGCCAGAGGGCATGGTATCACTCCATTGGGGGAGGGGCTGACGGGACGCCCGGCCGGCGCCATCCGCGGTTACCGGCCTGCAGGTGCGCCTCAGAAGCCGACATTCGCATGCAGGTGCTCCTCCGAGAGGGTCTGCTCCCGGAGCGAGCAGCTCACAGGATCTCCCGGCATTCAGCGAGATTCTGCGCCATCTCGCTGCGCGAGATTGACGCTCAGAATGGCGGGACTCGGGCGCGTCGGGCTCCTCGGCCGGGCCTGCAGTCCTGCGGCTAGTCCTGCGGCCGCGGGAGCTCCCGGCCGTGCTTGTCCTGCCAGATCAGGCGCAGCGAGGTGAGGTGCTCCTGCACCGAGGGCTCCTGCAGCCCGGACAGCAGCGTCTCTACGGCGTCTTCCTGGGTGTCGGAGTAGTACCCACGACGGATGCGCGTGGGGACGAACCCCAGCTTCTGGTAGAGATTGCCGGCGCGCGTATTGCTCACACGGTACTCCAGCACAACACTCTCCAGCCCTGCCTCGATCCCCAACTGCAGGGCCGCCAGCATGAGGGCTTCGCCGATCCCGCGCTGGCGGTGTGCCGAGCCCACTGCCAGGGTGCCTACATGACCCAGACCTGCGGCGGCGTGCATGCCGATGTAGCCCAACACCCGGCCGGCGGAGACGGCCACCAGGAATATGCTGTCCTGGCGGGACATCTCCTGTCTCAGGCTCCATGCCGGCCACGGGCTGGGGAATGAGTCGTGCTCGATGATGACGATATCCCGCAGATCCGAGAGAGTGGCTCGCCTGATGGCCAAAGCCGGGCCGGCGGACTGGACACCTGCGGGCATTGTGCGTCCACCTCAGCATCGATTGGGGTGTGGGCCGGGCCACGGCGCCGGCACGGCTCAGCCGCCGGGCACGAGGGTCCTGATGGGTGGCCGCGCGCTGCCGTGCGCCGGTCACGGGCGTGGTCGTCGGACTGGGAGAGGCCGCGGACGAAGCGGTTGTGCCGCCCCAAAGGGGGCTAGAGCCGCCTGAGCGTCACCGTCCAGTCGATGATGTCCACCGCCGACTTCCGGGCCTCGCTCACAGTGCCGCGAAGCGTTGTGTCATTGGACCCCTCCGGGATGAAGGCGTCCCGGTTGCTGTGCGATCGGTACTCCAGGGCGCTGAAAGCCACCGCGTTGTCACCCAGCGGTCCCAGGCCGTCGTAGCAGTGCTGGTCGGGGTCGGTGACGTTGGGGTCGAAGATGAGCTCGGTGGTGCTGATGACATTGAAGCTCAGGTCGGTGAGTGCGTCACCGAGATCCGCGATATCCAGGGTGAAACGCAGGGCGCTGCTGCCCGAGGGCAGAGTATAGGCGTATGGCCGGCCCAGGAGGACGGGGGTGGACGAGATCTCCACATCGCACCGGGCCTCCCCGGCGCTCAGTTCTCCGGTGGTGATGGTCGCCCCGGCGATGGGTGGGGTCGCGGTGGGGACGCTGGAGTTGGCGGTGAGCGTCGCCGCCGAGTTGGTGGCGGCGCCCCCGGCGAAGGGTACGAAGGACACGGCTACGGCGGCGACGGAGGGCGCGATAGAGATGGTCTGTGTGCCGGCGCCCGCGGCGCCGAGGGTCAGGGTGAGCCCGAAGGCGCTCAGCGCTTCGGCGGTCAGAGCGACGCCACCGGCGCTCAGGCCCGCGATCTGCGCCAGCTCCGCCTGGTTGGCGGGTCTCCCGCCGTCGGCGGCGGGGGTGAAACTGACGCTGCCGGCCACCGTCTGTCCCGCCGCGTCGGTCTGAAGCGCGATGTCACCCGCGTTCTGGCCGGAAGCGTTCGCGGCGGAGGTGACCATGCCGCCGCCCGACACCGTGGCCTCGCCATGGGTGATCGTGCCCACTCGCAGCGTGTAGCGACCCGCGTCGGCGCCCGCCGGAGAACCGGACACGCCGTTGACGCCCCCGCCGGTCTGGCGCAGCACGCCGGTGAGGTTCGCCTGATAGACGTTGTACTGGCCCAGATGGTAGTAGACGTAGTGCGAGATCGACCCCGTTCCCCAGCCATTGCCCCAGTACGGCCCATTGGCTATCGGCACCGGATAGCGAGTACCGAATCCCGAGTCCCTGTTGAAGGCCACGTAGTAATGGGCCGAGTCGTCCACCGGGCCGGCGAACTGCACGTAGACGTCCAGGAGGACCTGGGCGGCCGTGATGCCCTCCCCGCCCCGGGCGCAGCCCATCAGGGCGCAGCAAGCGCAGGCCACGGTCAGCCACCAAAGCAGACGCCTCATGCCGGTCCCGCCTTCGCAGCATTGGCCCGGGCACGGCCCATCAGTTCCCGGGGGTGGTCCACCAGGACCGTCTGAAGCATGTTCTCGGGGATGCCGGCGCAAAGCGCCACGTGCTCGGCCCACTGGGGTGTCAGGATGTCCTCGGGCCGATGTGTGTCGCTATCGATGACCAGCTTCGCCCCGGCTTCCAGCGCAACCTTGACCACATGTCCATTGGCCATACCGTGGCCCTGTCGGGCGGTAACCTCGATGTACACGCCGTTTCGCGCCGCGGCCTCAGCGGCCTGCAAAGTCAGAAGGCCCGGATGCGCCAGAATGTCTACGTCGGGGCACTCCGCGGCGGCCAGATTGGTTCCCGGCTCCACGGGCTCCACCGGGGACTCGCCGTGTACGACGACCAGAGCCGCCCCGACGCTCTTGGCGCGGGCGGCCGAAGAGGCAATAGCGGCGGCCGGCACGTGGGTCAACTCCGTCCCGGCGTAGGCTTCCAGGCCCCAGCATTCCCGGGCCAGAGCGCAGTCCGCCGCCGCCTCGGCGATCACGCGCTCCATCGTGCTGGCGCTGGTGTGGTCGGCGGTGACCACGCCGACGTGGCCCTTCGCCTGGCAGCGGCGCAGAAGCTCGATGGGCAGCAGGGCGCCATCGCTGAGGAACGTGTGAAGATGGAAGTCGTAGACGAAATCGCGTGGCATGGGTCTCCTCGTGACGGAGCGGCGTATTGGTGGGCGCCTGCAGGCACGATCGAGCGGCGGGG
>Ga0334883_1001860_pt1 | contig 28797 bp, 25 predicted proteins | sample GraSluR1_MG_6_FD_207230 | JGI IMG/M metagenome (GOLD analysis project Ga0334883, IMG submission 207230) | Sludge microbial communities from methane-producing bioreactor in Wageningen University, Netherlands - Granular Sludge_09_05-R1 | ecosystem: Engineered > Bioreactor > Anaerobic >...
GAGATGGAAGTGATGTAACTACAAACTGTCCGTTCACTGTAATTGCGGACGCGCAGTTCCTGGGTCATCCGCTCACGTAATGTTTTTTTTCATTGTAATTAAATTTTAAGTGTATAAAGAGCAATGGGAAAACGACCATCAGGGTTACCGCCAGAGGCGGTTTCGTTCAACATTGTTATAAGTCTATAGGTAAATATATTGCCATTATCATTTTACATGGTTTGTGGTTATACCCCTACATATTGGAATAAAATAGTTACATCGTTTATCCGTCATTAAAAAAAGCATCGTCAAACGGACATTTTGGGCTTCCCAACCGTAAATCACTGGCCGGGAGTTCTTTGTATTCATGTCAAAGTAGTATTCGCTGACAAAGACTGTCATTTCGGTGGTATCAGCATATTCCGGGTTAAGAAGCATGCCACTTTTTCGTGTTATTTCAGGTTGTTCAATCAATATTTTGGTTTTTGGTGGATTAAAAGTAGGCATAAAATCAATACGTTAAAACAAAATCATAAAAAATCCCTGTTTTTTTACAACCCTATTCTTCAAAAAAATTCTTATTAAAATTCACCAGAAACAGCTTTTCCACGGGCCGGGTAAATGCCGTGTAAAGCCAGCGATAATATTCCACATCCAGCATCTCTTCCACCAGGTAACCGTGGTCAACAAACACTGCTTTCCATTGCCCGCCCTGGGCCTTGTGGCAGGTTAGCGCATACCCATACTTTACCTGAAGCGCATTAAAATGGGGATTCTCTTTCATTTTTTTCCAGCGCTCCCGTTTGTTTTTTATTTCCAGGTAATCTTCTGAAACCGAATCGAAAAGCTGCCGGTTTTGTTCATAAGAAAAAGATGCCGTTTCGATAGCAAGGGTATCCAGAAAAATTTTACAATCAATTTCAATGTCCTCATAATCCACCATCCGAAGGCAGACGTCGGCAAACCGGAAACCGTACAATTCTTCATATCCGTAAATGGAAATCACTTCGGCAATATCGCCATTGGCAATAAATTTCATTTCAGAATCTTCATCTGCCCAATAGTAATTATTTTTTACCACCATCAGCAAATCGCCTCTCTCAATTTCATTTTCACGGTAAAGGATGGAACCTCTGATGCCTTTGTTAAACAAATTGGCCCTTTTGTTCGATCGCGTCACCACCGTAGTTTCAAAAAGGCCGTATTTGTCGTAGCAGGAGGATATTCGTTCAATCAATTCTTCGCCTGAAACACGGGAAACATCCTCAAATTTATTCAGTTCAAACTGAATAAACCCGGAATGTCTTCCGTTTTCGATTCCTTTCCTGATTTGTGTTGCGCACGAAAGGATACCGGAATCAGCGGCCTGCCGTACCACTTCGGTCAACACATATTCCGCCACTTCAAACCCATGTTCCCTGAAAGTTACCGCCTCCAGTGCCGGACTGATACTGAGCCCTACCGGCGGAAGCTGTGCAATGTCGCCAACCAGAATTAACCGGCAATTGGGCCCGGAATAAACATACTCCAGCAAATCGTCGAGCAGTTTCCCACTGCCAAAAACCGAATTTTCATTGCTCTCGTTGGAAATCATGGAAGCCTCATCAACAATAAACCAGGTATTTTTATACAGATTCCTGTCGGGAACAAAGCGCCCCATTCCATCGGCTGACGACTGCTGGCGGTAAATCTTTTTGTGAATGGTATAAGCAGGCAGACCAGTGTAACCGGCCATTACTTTAGCTGCGCGTCCGGTGGGAGCCATCAGCTCTGTACGAATCTGAAGCGACCTTAACGTTTGGGTAAGCGCACTTATCATGGTGGTTTTTCCCGTTCCCGCAAAACCTTTTATCAACATTATTTTATCCTGTCTGTCTGAAGTAATAAATTCAGCCAAACCATCCATTAACTCTGACTGGCAACCCGTTGGCAAAAAATGAAGGTTTTGCAGCAATAAAGCTTTTACATGATTTTTTATCATACCTGCTAAAATAACAAACTACAAAGGAAGGTAATTTATTTTTTTTTATAATTTTGCAAGCATTCGACAATAATCGTATTAAAACTATAAAGATGAGAACCATTATTCAGATTGTACTTTTTATCGCTGCTTTAGTTCTGGCATTTTTTATTTACAAGGGAATTCAGAGCCCCATTGAGTTTGATAATGAAAAAGACGCCCGGTATGAGGCAACCATTGAAAAATTGAAGGATATCCGGAAAGCCCAGGTCGCTTACCGCGATATTCACGGAAGATTTACAGGGAGCTGGGATACCCTGATTCATTTCGTGAAATACGATTCTGTTCGCAACATCAGAAAGGTGGGCGAATTAACCGACAGTATGATTGAAGCAGGACTGACGGAGAGAAAAGCGATGGAGTTGGGGTTGCTTATTCGCGACACCATAAGGGAAAGTGTGCTTGAAGCTCTTTTCGGCCCATCGTATGATGCCGATAAGTTAAAATATATTCCGGTGCCCGATACAGTAGCTGAATTTACAATGGGTGCCAATGTGGTTACCACCGGCTCTGGTATTAAAGTGCCCGTTTTTGAAGCAAAAGCCCACAATAATATTGTTCTGAGAGGACTCGACAGGCAATATGTGATTAACCTGAACGAACAGCGCAGGCTGAACGACAGATATCCCGGTCTGAAAGTGGGTTCGCTTACCGAAACAGTTAACAACGCCGGTAACTGGGAATAACCCGAAATGGATAGGCTGAAAACAGATCCAACATTCGATAGTAACCGGACTGAAGAATACAAATTATCCATCCAGGTAAGCCTGGATGGATTTTCTTTTTCTGTAATTCACCCCCGCGAAAAACGATTACTTGCCCTTCAGCATTCTCCGGTTCCGGTTAGTTCCGAAAATTTGCTGGGCCGCAGGTTCAGAGAATGGTATGGGAATGAGGAGTTGCTTAAAAAGAAATATTCTAAAACACGCCTGCTTTTCAGCTCCCCGAAAATCACCCTGGTACCAGCTAATTTTTACGATTACGAAAAACAGAGCAGTTTGGCCGAACTGGTTTTCGGCAACCTGGGCGCAAATGCAATACGCGATAATTACTGGCCTGGCGTTGAGGGAAATTTAGTTTTTACCATTCCTGAATCGCTGCAGAAAATTTTTGATCAAAAATTTCCGGGAATCATTGTTGTGCATCCGCTTTCTGTTTACAACAAGCGAATTTTGCAGGAAAAGAGTGAAGGCAGCAGTTTGGTGGCAGCTTATTTTGAAAAAAACTGGTTCAGTTTGCTGCTTTATGAAGGTGAACAACTTCAGGTTGTAAATTCATTCAGCACCAGCTATCCAACCGACGTATTATTTTACATTTCATCCGTTCTGAAACAGAAAGAAATAAGTCCAAAAAATACAAAGCTACTATTGGCAGGAGATGTTTCCGGTGATGGAGAAATTTATAAAAAGCTTGACCAATGGTTTAATGGCGTCGATTTTTTTGTTTCTGACATCAGTTACAACCGGGAGTCATTCAATGAGTCGCTGCACCGTTTCATTCCCCTGCTTTAACCATGCGAATTATTGGCGGCAAATACAAAGGAAGAATATTCCACCCGGGGAAAAAATTCACTGCCCGTCCAACTACCGATATAGCCAAAGAAGCTTTGTTCAACATTCTGGCAAACCATCACGACCTTTCTGAAATGAAGGTGCTCGATCTGTTCTCTGGAACCGGAAGTATTGGTTACGAGTTTATTAGCCGGGGCGCAATGGAGGTTACCTTTGTTGAAAAAAACACGAAACACGTCCGGTTTATAAACGAAGTTATTCAAAAGCTTGAATTTACCAATGCCCGCGTTTTTCGCGACGATGTATTTCGTTTCCTGAAAAATCCACGCGAAAAATACGACATTGTTTTTGCCGATCCACCGTTCGATTTGCCATACCTCAACGAAATTCCGGAAGCAATTTTCAATTCAGAAGTACTAACCGGTAACGGACTTCTCATTCTGGAACATCCGAAAAGCTTTAATTTTTCAGGCAACAGCCACTTCAAACAACTGCGAGCCTACGGAAAAGTGAATTTCAGTTTTTTTTCGGCATAAAAAAAGCCTTGTTCAGGTATTTTTAATGAACAAGGCTTTATGGTCTAAGAATCTTTTCAATTAATCGGTTTTCCTTTTAATGCTACAACCAACCGGTTTCGTTTCTGCGACAGCAACTTTCTGTCCGTTGGCCAAACTTGCAACGGCATCTTTTGCATAGGCCTGTTTTACATCTTTGGCGCTTTTGTAGCTATCGTCGATAGCACCTTTGTAAACAAGCTCCATGCTGCTGTCGAACAAAAATACGTGCGGAGTGGTTTGTCCGCCAAAAGCATTGGCAATTTTGCTTTCCTCATCAACCACATAGTGAAAATTGTAGTTTTGCTCGCTGGCCCGTTTTTTCATTTCCTCGTAGGAATCAACTCCATTCCGGTTGTTGTAGTTGGAATTGAGTACAATCATACCTACATTATGCCTGTCGGCCCAGGTTTTCAATTCGAGATAACGATCTTCCCATTGAACCACAAACGGACAGGTATTGCTCGAAAACATAACAAGCAGTCCGTTTTCTTTCGCTGCATCGGCCAAAGAGAGTTTATCTCCTGAAACATCGAGCATTTTAACATCGGTTAGCGAGGCTTTTCCGCCTATTCCAATGGTTCCGGTAACTGCCATTGCCGGAATAAATGCAATAACCATTAATAATATCAATACTTTTTTCATAACTAAAAACTTTAAATTTTTTCAATAAAACACTTCCAACTCTTTAATTAAAACATTTACTCCTGAAAAAATGTTCAAGTTGGTGTATAAAGAATAATTGTGATTAATAACGGTTTAAACTGAAATGATTAAAATTGACAACATTCGAAATGAATATACTTTTTCTGATTTTCCACTGGAAGGGAAAGAAAGAAACCCCTTCAAACTCTTTGAAAAATGGATGGATGAAGCCCTGAATTCGGAAGAAACGGAGCCAACAGCTGCAATTTTATCAACCTGTGGAACTGATAATTTTCCGAGTTCGCGCATTGTTTTGCTGAAGATTGTCAATGAAGACGGATTTGTGTTTTTCACCAATTATCAATCTCAAAAAGGCAAAGAGATTGCGAAAAATCCGAAAGTGGGATTGAATTTTTTCTGGCCTGTTCTGCAACGACAGGTGCGTATAACCGGATTTGCAGAGAAAACGAACCGTGAAATTTCCGAAAAGTATTTTCACTCGCGCCCCCGGGAGAGTCAGATAAGTGCATGGGCATCGGCACAAAGCAGTGAAATACCTTCCCGGGACTCCCTTGAACAAAAAATTACTGAATTCCAAAATGCTTACCTGCAACAATCGGTTCCTCTGCCACCATATTGGGGAGGATACCGGGTAGTTCCCGAAAAAATGGAATTCTGGCAGGGCCGTGCCAACCGGTTGCACGACCGGATTCTTTATACCAGAAAAGAAACAAAGTGGGAACTGAAACGGCTGGCGCCTTAATTTTACATTCCTTCCGCAAATTCCTGCAAATACGAAAAACGCTCTGTTAGTTTGCCGTCTATTGTAACCGATGCCCTTTCAATGATTCCATCTGAATCCTCTCCAAATAGCGATGGAAAAACTTTGTCAATCAGGTTGCGGCCAAAATCACGCGAGGCATCTTTGGGCAGTTCGTTGGGCAGATTATCCACCGCCTGTACCGTAATATTTTTTTCGGAAGAAAACGGTGGTTCCAGGCCGCTCGTTTCCGGATTGTAATCGTAAAATGGCTCGGCAATGGTCGATGCCCGTTTGGTAGAGGGAATGGAACCTTCTATATCGCAGGTGACATCGGAAATTACGTTAATCCTGAAATCCGGTTGTTTCATATCTTCGGCTTTAAACAGCACCGGCGCTTTGGGGTCCCAGTAAGCCGCTGCAATCAGCAAATCGGTGGAACGGGCAAAAGGCAAAAAGGCATTTTCATACATTCCCGGATTTTGGAAAAAATGGTGTAAATCAAATGCGCTACCGTCTTTTCGCCGGGCATAATGTTGCGGTAAAAGCTGGGTGTAAACCGGTTTTTCCGGCTGATCAGTTTCAAGAAACTGTTCTGGCAAGAGCCGCTGGATCTTCATGAATTCGAACACTTCCAGCACACCGTTTGCCACACGACCGTCGCCGGTAAAGGCAATTTTCACCGGAGGCAGATTCACCAGGTTCAACTGGTAGAGCATCTCCTCCAAACCATCGCACTGGTGAGCCGGTTTCAAATCAAAAATATTCCGGCGTAATCCAAGCGCCCTCAGTCCGTTGTATGCGCCCACCAAACCGGCAAACCGGCCAAAACCGATGATTCGAAAACCTTCTTTGTCAGTCAGCACTTCGTAATCTACCAACTGAATTTTTTTCTGAAGAATCGTTTGCAGCAACTTTCGGTTATATTCCTGTTTTTTGATGGTATGCGAAAAGAAAAAGTATATTTTATCCGATATTAATTCATTTACAAGAACTTCCTTTACGCCCATCAGAACATCGCAATCCGACACATCTTCCTGCACCGGAATTCCTTTCTCATGATACTCCTCATCACTGAAACACCTGACGTTGCTGTTTTGCACAACAACCTGAACATTTTTAAATTTTTGCTGCACTTCCACACACTGTTCCGGTGAGAGCGGCACCCGGTTATCGGGGGGCGTTTTTCCTTCGCGTAGAATTCCAAGTTTCATAAAATAATCATTTATTTTTTTGAAGCAAGTCAGGTTACTCGCCCCTAACTTAAATTCATTCTTTGTAAAATTATCTCAATCTTTGTGAAGATAAAAGGAAAAAACATGGCAGCCAAAAAATTCATCTGGTTATCGGCGGTTTTCTGTTTTGTATTAACCATTTCCTGTGTTCAGCGCAAAAACGAACAGGTGGCAACCGACGGATTTTCCGGTTCTGAAAGTTGCATCCAGTGCCACGAACGCTTTTACGAATTGTGGGCGCCATCATGGCATGGAAAAGCCATGCAGCCGGTACATGCCGGTTTTATTAAAGAATACCAATTACCGGAAAGCGGACCCATGGAAATTGAAGGCAGGTTCTACGAAATTGTTTACGAAGATTCATCAATGGTGATGCTGGAAAAGGATGGAGATAACCGTTTAAAAAAATACCCGTTGCAGTGGTCACTCGGAGGACGAAATGTTTTTACCTTCCTTGTTCCCTTTGAAAAAGGCAAGTTGCAAACCAGTCCGCTGGCATACGACATGAACCGCCAAACCTGGTTCAACTATCCCGAGTCGGCAGTGCGGCATTTTGGCGATGCCGGCGATGAAGATGAAGCGCTGCCCTGGCGCGACCGGATGTATGCCTTTAATACCGCATGTTACAATTGCCACGTCAGCCAGGTGTCGTCCAATTACGATTTGGAAACCGATACGTACCACACCACCTGGAAAGAGGCCGGCATCAATTGCGAAACGTGTCACGGGCCGAGTGCGGAGCATGTACGGGTGTGTCTGGAAGCAGAGAAAAAAGGCGAAGTGCCTGACGATTTAAAAATCATTATTACCAGCACCTTCACACCGGAGGAACACAACTCGTCGTGCGCGGTGTGTCATGCCAAAGGCAGCGCGATTACAAAAAATTATGTACCACCGGAACCTTATTTCGACCATTTCACTTTAGCCACGCTCGAAGACCCTGATTTTTATCCCGATGGCCGCGACCTGGGCGAAAATTACACCATGACCGGCTGGAAAATGAATCCGTGTATTCAGAAAAGCGACATGCATTGTGTAACCTGTCACACTTCCAGTGGTAGAAACCGGTTTGCAGAAAATCCCAACCAGGCCTGCCTTTCCTGCCACCAGGATAAACAAGATGGCGGACTGATTGCACACACCATGCACCAACCCGACAGTCCCGGCTCAACCTGTGTAAACTGTCACGCACCCAGCCGCGAATTTGTGGGACATTTTATCCGCAGCGACCATTCGTTCCGGCCTCCCATGCCCGAGGCAACCATTAAATTTGGCTCACCCAACGCCTGCAATCAGTGCCACGATGATAAAACGCCCGAATGGGCAAATGAAATTGTAAAGATGCGCCCCAACGGCGATTACCAGGAAGAGACCCTTTACTGGGCACAACTGATAAAAGAAGCACGGGAAGAAAACTGGAACCGCCTCGGTGAAATGCTGGAAATCATTCAGGAAAACAAATACAACGAAGTGGTGGTTACCTCGTTTATCCGGATGCTTGCCAACTGCCCGGATGATAAAAAGTGGGAAACCCTGCTGGATGCTGCTAAAAACAATCCCTCGCCTTTGGCCCGCGCAGCAGCAGCCACTTCAATGAACGGCAATCTGTCTGACCAAACAAAAAGTGCACTGGTAACCGCAGCCGCGGATGAAATCCGGCTGGTGCGGATTTCGGCTGCCGCATCCCTGGCTGGTTTTGGAAAAGACCGGTTTTCAGCTGCAGAAAAACAAGTAGTTTCCAATGCTACCGACGAATACATAAATTCGATGGTGGCCCGCCCCGACGATTGGAGTTCGCACTACAACCTTGGCATTTATCACCAGAATCAGGGCAACGCTAACGACGCGCTAAATGCCTACGAAACAGCTGCCCGGTTGTACCCGGAATCGTTGATGCCGTTTATCAACAGCAGCGTACTTTATTCCTATATCGGCAATCAGGCCAAAGCCGAAGAAAACCTGAAAAAAGCATTGGAAATCGACCCTGATAATGAGGCAGCCAGCTTAAACCTCGGGCTTTTGCTGGCAGAACAGGGGAAATTACAGGAGGCTGAAAAAGCGTTGTTAACTGCACTAAATGCCAATCCGGAACAGGCCGTGGCAGCCTACAACCTCAGCGTAATTGTTTCGCAACGCAGTATGGATGAAGCCGTAAAATATGCTGAAATTGCTGCCGAAGCACGTCCCGAAGAGCCCAAATATGCGTACACGCTGGCCTACTACCAACTGGAAAACAATAAGAAATCCGAAGCGGAAAAAACACTGAAAAAGCTGATTGCCGATCATCCGCTCTATCTGAATGCCGTAAGTTTTCTGACCGACATTTATATGCGGGATGGCAGAACCAAAGAAGTTCAAACACTTTACGAACAAACCTTAAAAACAGAAGGTATTTCGGCGCAGGACAGAACTGCCATTCAACAGGCGCTGAATGCGATAAAAAGCCAAAACTAACCAGATTCATTTAAACATTTGGGCAATAAACCTGTTTACTTCAAGAAACTGAAAAAGTATGTTAATAGTAATATCACCGGCCAAGTCGCTGAATTTTGAAACAAAACCGACAATATCGGAATATACGATTCCCAAATTTTTGGACGAATCGGAAAAACTGGTTGCCAAACTCCGGAAAATGAGTGCCAAAAAGTTGTCGAATTTGATGAATATTTCGGCCGATTTGGGAAACCTTAACTTTGAACGCTTCCAAACCTGGCATCTTCCGTTCACACCCGGAAATGCCAAACAGGCTGTACTGGCTTTCAACGGCGACGTTTACACCGGGTTGGACGCTCCTACCCTTTCCGAGGAAAAACTGAAACTTGCGCAACAAAAATTGCGGATTTTATCGGGATTGTACGGTGTTTTAAAACCGCTCGACCTGATGCAACCATACCGGTTGGAAATGGGAACGAAGTTTGGCGTGGGCCGGGCCAAAAATTTGTACAGTTTCTGGGGCGACAAAATCACAAAAACGATTCAGGAGGCCATCGGGGAATCGGGAAGTAAAATTCTGGTCAACCTGGCGTCCAATGAATACTACAAAAGCATCGATGCCAAAAAGCTCGATGCCGAAATTGTAACACCCGCTTTCAAAGACATGAAAAACGGAGAGTACAAAATGATTTCGTTTTTTGCAAAAAAAGCCCGCGGACTGATGACACGCTTTATTCTGGAAAACCACATTGAAAATGCAGGCGATTTGCAGGCGTTCGATGCGGATGGGTATGTTTTTAATCCGAGGTTGTCGAAACCGGGGAAACCGGTTTTTACGCGAGGATAATCACAGCAACTTATCTGCCATGGCATCGGCCAGTTTCAGCAATTGTTCCTTGTTGTCCTTTTTCAGGGCGCCGAGTTCCTCTACCGGATCGTAAACGAGTTCCCATTTGATTCTTTCGGCAAACAGTTTCAGGTTTTTCACACCGCCGCCATTCCACGAGTAGTTGCCAAAAATTCCAAGGTAATGATTTTTAGGTGCCATGTGCTCAATGGTGGAAAGTAAAATCTCCACGTTGGGAAACAGTGCGTTATTGTAAGCCGGACTTCCCACAATAAATCCCTTGTACTTGAAAATATCGTTGATAATGTAAGACGCATGGGTTTTTGAGGCATCGTAAACCCGGATGTTTTTAATTCCGCGCTCTGCCAGCCGGCGGGCAATCACTTCGGCCATTTTTTGGGTGTGCCCATACATCGAACCGTAAACGATAACCACACCTTTGTCCAAATCATACGAACTCCATTTGTTGTAACGGGTAAGCACCCAGTCGAGGTTGCTGCGCCAGATTGGTCCGTGGGTGGCGGCAATCATTTTTATGTCGAGCGGCGCCAGTTTTTTTATGGCACGTTGGGTGTGCGGACAATATTTTCCCACAATGTTGGTGAAGTAGCGCATTACTTCGACCTCGTAAAAATCAAGGTTAATTTCATCGTCGAAAATACCGCCGTCAAGTGTGCCGTAACTGCCAAATGCATCGCCCGAGAAAAGGATTTTGTTGGTTTCTTCGTAAGTCACCATCGTTTCGGGCCAGTGTACCATCGGAATGGTCTGAAACTGCAGACGGTGTTTTCCAAGTTCTAAAACCGAACCGTCGTGCACCAGATGAACATTTTCAGGCTCCATATAAAAACTTTCCACAAAAGCAAAGGTTTTTTTATTCCCCACCAGTGTAATTTCCGGATATTTCTGAACAATGGCTTTCAGCGCACCAGAATGGTCCGGCTCCATGTGATTAATCACCAAATAATCAATTTTTCGTTCGCCAATGATTTCTTCAATGCTCTCGATGTATTCGTCTATAAACGAGCGCTCTACCGTATCTATCAGAGCAATCTTCTCATCAACAATAATGTACGAATTGTATGAAATGCCGTGCGGAATAGGCCAGATGTTCTCAAACAAATGGGTACGCCGGTCGTTGTGTCCCAAAAAATAAATGTCTTCTGAAAGATTTACATATTGCATGGTTTCTCACTTTTAGATTCAATTTGCGAATTTAATGATTTTGCAGGGAAAGTGACAGCAGAGGTAGAACAGAAATATCAAAAGGTAAAATTGTTTTATCTTTGGATCAAAAAATAAATAAATGACCATTGACAAAAAAAGCAAACTCATGTTATTCCCCCGGGTGGGAAAATTTATCATTGTATTTTTTGCTATCGCATTTATTATTGCCGGATTGCGGGGCTACCAGATTTATATGTACGTTTTCAATGAAAATGTAAAAACCGAAAAAGCGTTTATTATTCCTGATGGCGCCACGTTTAACCAGGTGCTCGACACATTGCAAACGAACGATATTCTGCTCAACTACAAGGCATTCCGTTGGGTATCGAAAAAGAAAAACTACCCGGACCTGATAAAACCCGGACGATTTCTTTTTAAAAAGGGGATGAACACCAACCAGATTGTAAACAAGTTGCGCGCCGGCGAACAGGAGCCGCTGGATGTTACTTTCAACTACGCACGTTTCAAGGAAGATCTGGCCGGAAAGGTAAGTCGCTACATTCAGGCCGATTCGCTTTCCATCCTGCAACTTTTCGACGATAAAAAAAAAATCGAAGAATTCGGGTTTACTCCTGAAACCTTCAAGTCGATGTTCATTCCCAACACCTACGAATTTTACTGGACTACCTCGGCCGACGAGTTTGCCGCACGCATGAAGCGGGAGTACGACCGTTTCTGGAACGAAACCCGCCGGCAAAAAGCCAAAGCCATCGGGCTGACACCTGTTGAAGTCACAACACTCGCCTCCATTGTTCAGGAAGAAACCGTTAAGTCGGATGAATTGAACCGTGTGGCTGGTTTATACATCAACCGTTTAAAACGAGGAATGCTACTTCAGGCCGACCCTACCGTGAAATTTGCCGTTGGCGATTTTTCGTTACGCCGTGTTCTGAATGTGCACCTTGAAATTGATTCGCCATACAATACATACCGAAATGCCGGTTTGCCGCCCGGCCCCATCAACTTCCCCGAAGTTTCGGCTATCGAAGCCGTGCTGGATTACGAAGAGCATAATTTTCTGTATATGGTTGCACGTGAGGATTTTTCGGGGTACCACAATTTTTCCCGAACTCTGGCCGAACATAACCGGCATGCTGCAAGGTACCGGGCTGCCCTGAATGAACGGAGAATCTGGAAGTAAAAATCCTTAAATATCGTAATTGAAATTTTTCAGATGGTGTCCCATCCGATCGCGTTTCGTTTTCAGGTACTTTTGATTGTGTTTGTTGGGTTCAATTTCAATGGGGAGTATTTCAACTACTTCGAGGCCAAAGCCTTCCAGCCCTACGCGTTTGACCGGGTTGTTGGTCAGGAGTTTCATTTTGGTAACCCCCAAGGTTCGTAAAATCTGAGCTCCTACCCCGTAGTCTCGCTCATCGGCTTTAAATCCCAGATGCAGATTGGCATCAATCGTATCGAGTCCCTGATCCTGAAGCTTGTATGCGGCAATTTTATTCAGCAGGCCAATTCCACGTCCCTCCTGAAGCATATATACAACAACGCCTTTCCCTTCTTTTTCTATGATTTCCATAGATTTATGCAGCTGGTCGCCACACTCACAGCGGAGTGAACCAAAAATATCGCCCGTCATGCACGACGAATGTACCCTGACCAATACCGGCTCATTTACCGCCCATTCTCCTTTTATCAGGGCCACATGTTCTGCACCATTGGATTTCTGACGGAAAGGAACAATTTTAAAACTCCCGAACTGTGTTGGCAGTTTAACTTCTTCTCCGCGTTCAATAAGGCTTTCGGTTTGAAAAAGGAAAGAAATCAAATCTTTAATGGAAACGATTTTCAAATCAAATTTTTTCGCCAGTCGTGCGAGTTCGGGCAGCCTGGCCATGGAGCCATCTTCGTTTTTAATTTCGGCCAGTGCGCCTGCCGGATAAAGTCCGGCCAGACGGGCAAGATCGATAGTAGCCTCTGTATGACCGGCCCTGCGCAAAACCCCGCGTGCATGTGCTCTGAGTGGAAAAACATGGCCGGGACGTCCCAAATCCTCAGGTTTGGTTTCTTTGCGCGCCAGAGCCAGAATGGTCTGTGCACGATCGTAGGCAGAAATTCCTGTTGTGCATCCGTGGGTAAGCAAATCGACCGAAACGGTAAACGGAGTGGCATGTATGGAGGTATTTTGAGTAACCATCATCGGCAAATCCAGCTCTTCGCAACGCTCGTAAGTGATGGGCGCACAAATAAGCCCGCGTGCCTGTGTCTCCATAAAATTGATTTTCTCGGGAGTAATACATTCGGCAGCAATAATCAGGTCGCCTTCATTTTCACGGTCTTCATCATCAACAACAATCACAAACTCACCGTTTTTTATGGCTGCAACTGCTTCGGGAATGGTATTCAATTTTATATCTGTCATGGTTGTCCCTGCTTTAAATGGGAGGCAAAATTATAACAAATAATCGACAATAAAATTGATTATTGTCCATGATAGGCTAATGAAATAACAACTTATCCATTTCTTTAAACTGAACCGGCTCTTTTTGATTTTTCCCAGCTGGCAGGTTGCTTTCCCCTGAAATACCTGAATATACCGCGAATGGCAGCGTAGTTGATGGCCAGAAAATAGTAAGGCACAAAAAGCAGTTTCAAACGCAGTTCATGGTTCTCTAAATACCAGCCTACCAATGCAAGTAAATAACATACAACCTGCACATAGAAAAACAGGGCATAAAAATTCAGCGAGATTGCTGTACCGTTGGTAAAAACAATAGCTGCATTGGTAAACAACAGCAGAAAAAGCGAAATGGGAGCCAGTGTCCAGCGAAGTACTTTATGAGAAAAATACTGCCATGAGAGCACACTGTATTTAAAAGGATTCAGCAAATCTTTCAACCTGAATAAAGTTTGAATTCCGCCTGCGGCAATACGAATTTTTCTTTTCAACTCTTCTTTTACATTTAACGATGCAGTTTCTTCGGCATACGCGTTGGGAGTATAATCGATTTTGTATCCTTTCTGAGCAATTCGCAGCGAAATAATAAAATCGTCGAGAATGGTATCGATTTCAACCTCTTCAAAAAGGTCGCGCCTGATGGCAAACAGCTCACCCACAGCCCCCACTGCCGAGTTCAACTCGGCATCCATCTTTTTCACCCACGATTCAAACCTCCAGTAAAGGCCTTCGCCCGCTGCAGCAGCCGCATCAGCCTTTTTCTCCATAATGCGTTTTTCGCCTGCCACACAACCTGTTTTGGGGTTACTGAAACAAGCCACAATTTCCCTGATGGCCTGTTTATTCAAGCGTGTATTGGTATCGGAAAAAATAACGATGGGAGCCTTCACAAACTGCATTCCCCGGTTCATGGCATGCATTTTCCCGCAGCGTGCAGGTTCATGGTAAACTTCAAGACGCTCGTACTCCTGAAGCAAATCGGGAGTACCATCGTCGGAACCGTCGGTAACCCATACGTACTGCACTTTTTCACGCGGGTAGTCGAGTTGAAATGAATTTTCTACTTTTTGCCTTATAAAATCTTTTTCATTGTATGCCGTTACAAAGAGGCAAACATCCGGTTCGTAATTTGCTGGCTTCTTTCCCCTATTTTTCTTTTTCTTCTGAAAACGTGTGATAATAAAAAGAATAAGCGGATAACCCAGGTAGGCATAAACCAGGAGAGAAAAAAATATCCAGAATAACCATTTTAAAATCATGGAATATGCTTTTCGTAAAAACCGGTAAGTGCACCGGCGAGGGCTAAGTTATCAAATTTTTCCTGGATATACTCAATGGCATTTCTGCTGATTGAAAGAAACAGTTCATTATCGGTAATCAGTCGTTCAATGTCAGATATAAATTCCTGTTCGTTGTCTGCAATTAAAATGTTTTTACCCGACTGGGTTGAAATGCCTTCAGTGCCAATGGGAGTTGATACAATGGGTTTTCCAAGCGCCATCCCTTCAATAATTTTAATACGCATACCGCTTCCCGAAAAGAGCGGAACCACCATAATCGATTTGGAATTTATAAACTGATAGGCATCGTCAACTTCGCCCATAAAAACAATATTCGGGGCTTTAAACCTGCGAACCAGCCAGTCGGGAGCTTTCCTTCCGGCAATATAAAATTTCAAATCGGGGAATTTTTCATGAATTTTTGGCCAGCATTTGTCGATAAACCATATCATTCCTTCCTGATTGGGTGCCCATTCCAGCGAACCAATATGAAACAGTGAAGGATGCTCCAGTTTTTTGGAGTGAGGAATAAGGACTGTGGTGTCGATTCCCGTGGGAGAGACATGTGCAGGCCTGGTGTTGCCGAGTTTGTCGAGAATGATTCCGTCTCGCTCGGTAATGGGAACTATCAGATCGTATTGATTTAAAAACTCCCGTTCAAATGTTTTTATGCGCCGGGCCAGAATTTTCAGGTAAGTTTTTTTTATTCCACGGGTTAACGAGGCTGTGCGTTCCCAAATTTCGTGCTCGATGTTGTGTGCCCGGTAAACAATTTTTGCTTTGGAGTATTTCCGAATCAGTGGAATATAAGGGCATACATACAGCCCTTCCAGTTGCACAATATCAAAATCCTTTTGTTCCAAAACATTTTTCAGTTCTTTTGAGAAGGCATCGGAAATAAATCTGACTGCATTGTATGGTTTTCCTGAAAAGAGCAGATTGATGGTGGCTGCAATGGCAGAAATACCTGCCGGAACATCGACCAGTCGAAACTCAGCCCAGTCTTTTACCGATTCGGGAATATCCGACAAATCGGTGTGGTGCTTTCGGGTATTCATTGCCAGCACAGTAACATCGTGCCCCAGCAGGGCAAAGCCACGGGTCAGGTTCATACAGGCAATAGCGCCGCCATCGTTGGCAGGATAAGGAACCTTATTTGTAACCTGTAATATTTTCATGACTGTTTTTTAAACATTTTACTCCACTTTCCCAGCCCAAATTTTTCAAGAAACTTACCGTAAGTTTCCGTACTCATTAAAGCAGCATCGGTTGCCGCTTTGTATGTGAGCCAGATACCTATGGGAAGAAAAATGAGCGTAGAAAACCACATTCCAGTCGTCATTTCCCAAACATCTTCCCTGGCCGATTTCTCTCCTGTCATGGAAACAATATAATAGGCAATAAACAATAAAATGGAAACAACCACAGGCATACCCAGCCCCCCTTTTCGGATAATGGCGCCAAGAGGTGCTCCTATAAAAAAGAAAATCAGAACGGCAACTGACAAAGTATATTTCCGGTGCCGCTCCATGGAAAAGCGGTTCAGGTATTTCTTCCGGTTATACAGTTCATCGTCATACATATTCAATGTTTGCACATTATTCCGGGCTTCGGCCAGTGCCGACTGGGTTATTTCTGCCTTTACCCATTTGTCCTGGTTTTCAAAAAAGGCATTGAAATCAAAAACAGAATCGGGCTGAATTACGATGTTGCGTTTCAGTGAGTCGTGTGGTGCGGTTAAGTCGTGAATTTTCTGGGTTACCGGCGAATTCAGCCTTATCTGCATCATAAAATTCCGGAGTCTGTTGTAATAATCGGTTCCCAGCGAGTCTTCCATAAACCGAAGGTCGGCAATGTTCAGCATCCGGTAAGTATTTCTGAAAATATTATCATCGCGCCGGTTAAAATCAAATCCCTGTACCTTCACACGTATGGTCTGTTCTTCAAACTTATCGCGCCTGAATGGGTAGGTTTCTGCCGATCGCCGGTTCTGGGTGCCTTCCTCCATATAGTTTATGCCATTGTACAGGTTCAGCACCATATACTTTTTATCTTCGGTTATGCGCAGAAACCCCGAATCGGCCATGGTAACACTTTCATTGGTTTTGTTGCGGGTATGGTCATAAATCAGCAAATCGTAAAGCACATTTGTCTTTTTATCCTTACTCCCGATACGAATGCTGTAGCCATCAATTTCGTTGGTAAAAACCCCCTCCTGAAGCACAAGTTCAGGACGCTGCTGCTTCACACTCCACAGCAGTGTGGTGAACCTTAGGTTGGTATGTGGAAGAATATTATTGGCAAAATAAAAGGCAGTGACGGTAACTATAAGAGCAATAAACAGCAAGGGTTTCATGATGCGAAAAAGGGATATACCCGACGACTTCATAGCAACCAGTTCGTAATTTTCGCCCAGCGAACCAAAGGTCATTATTGATGCCAGCAGCATAGCCAGAGGAAAGGCGAAAGGCAAAAGCCCGAAAGAAGCATAAAAAAGCATTTCGGCAAGCAAATCCATATCAAGTCCCTTGCCCACAAGGTCATCTACATACTTCCAGAGGAACTGCATGAGCAGAACGAACACCACAATAAAAAAGGTCATAAAAAATGGCCCTAAAAACGATTTTATGATGTACCAGTGTAACCTCTTCATCAATACCTTTCAAAATAGTAAAACATATACAAAACTAAGTTATTTTGAGGACAAGAAAAGCAAAAAAAGGTTAAGATGAGCTCGCTTTAATCCTGAATTAGCATTCAGGAAAGAAACAGGTGCTGAAACAGCAGGTAAAAGCATCCTTCATCAGGAACCGAGAATATGTTTCAGGTCGGAAATTTGTGTATTCCAAAGCTCGCGGGTTTCGTCAACTTCATCTTCTTCAGAAAAATCCACTACAATCAGGGATACGTCGCCGGTCAATTCGTCCTGCGAAATTTTAAATTCAAACCAGGTGTCATCTTCATCAATCCAGCTGAAACGTACCAGCCGGTTTTCCTTTCGAAGGGTCATTTCAGCAGTTTGTTCCGATCCTTCCCAGAAAAATGTATATCGCTTTCCCTGAACACGCACATCGTCGGCAAACCATTCAGCCAGACCCGATGCCGTACTTAGCCTGTTAAACAACACTTTAGGGGAACAATTGATTACATATTCAAATTGAACTTTAACCTTCTCTGCCATGTTCTGTTTTTTGGCAATATAGGTATTCTGTTTTAAAGAAACAACAACCCATTAAATTTGTCCGATTTTTCAACAATTCTTCATGGTCAAAAAAAATAAATACTATATTTGCACCTCGAAAATTTGGAAGGAAATGGCGAGGCAGCTCAGCTGGTTACCCGTCCGAACGGAGTCATACGGGCGGGGAGCACACCGATTTATTTCGGGAAGGTGGGCAGAGCAAACTTTTTTGAAGTTCTGAATAAAATTATGGCGAGGTAGCTCAGCTGGTTAGAGCGCGTGATTCATAATCACGAGGTCGGCGGTTCGGGTCCGCCTCTCGCTACTTGAAAATGAGGCAGTTACACAAACAAAAAAGTAACTGCCTTTTTTTTTGAATACAAGATTACAAATAAGAAATACTTTTGCTTTCAAGTCATTAACCTAATTATCGGGGCCTACAAATGATTTTTGAAAATATTACAACTGATAATCAGGCATTTAAAAATTAATATAACCGAAATTTGTGCATTTTCCTTGTTTTTAAGGGGTGTCTTTAACAAGTTGGGTTAATGTATTGTCTTTTATTGCGGATCGACCGTGGTAATTACTTTTTTAATTTTACTGCGGAATTGCTGGTTGTTTAGCGGGAGGTTTTTTTGTGCCATTAGTTTTGAATTTTATTTAATACAGAATCCATTTTTGCAATATTATCTTCTGAGTATCCTTGTTCATAGTAAATAACTTGGTCATTATGGATGATTAAATTAGTTGGGAGAAGTTCTGGTGCTCGTCCTTTTTTTATTTGTTTGTCTGGATTTATAGTAAATACATAGTTAATCAGTCGTTTGTTTTCGAATAACATAAAATATTCAGGTTCATTTTTTTGAAGATCAATCCAGTCCAAAACATCATCTTCTTTTTCGTCGGTAATTGCAAGAAAAAGTGTATTCTCATTTTCATATTTGTTAACCAATTCGTTAAGCTTAGGAATTTCTTTCTGGCAAGGGCCGCACCAGGTTGCCCAAAGGTTAATAACCAAAGTTACGGCACCAGCTTCATCGCTTAAAAATTTATCTTTTTTGAGTTCTTCTCGTATGGGGTGAGCCTGATTTTCTGCATTTTGGTAAAAGCTGTATGTTCTATGTTTCGCCCATTCGTTGTTAGCAGAAATGAGAGTTATAAACACAAGGCTATAGAATATCGGAAGTTTAAGTTTCATAATTTTCTCATTTTATTAAACGAACATTTTTTTTTGAATTGACAAATTCAAAAACACAAATAGTAAACTTGCATAAATTCCAATTGTTAGAATTTGAGTATAATTAAGTATGGTTTCAGAAATTATTTGTTGAGTTGACTGTAGAGGAAAATACTTACCAAAATCCAACTCAAATCGTTTGACAAGAAAGTTGTTTATCCAACCTTCAAAAAGCCAGTAAATAAAAACAGGAAGGATTAAAATGTAATTTGGCCAAACATAACCCACGAATACAGCAAATAAGCCGATTGCAAAAAGGTAAAAATATTGAGATAAAAGTCCATTTATTTCGCTGTTAAAAATGAGTTGAACAGGATTTGTGCCATAAAAAAAACTGAGTACAGCAAAACATAAATAGTTTAAGAGCAATAAGAGCAATGCATACAAACCAATTTGAAAAATGTTATAGATGAAGAGTTTTTTTCGTAACCAACCAAAAAGTACGAGCATTTTGTAGAAACCGGAATTTTGCAAATGAATTGAAAATTGCAGCATCCAAAAAAGAAAAAACAAAGCCAAAATTGTAGATTGTGTTGCTTTTGTGGAAACAAAAGCCGCTAAATTAGCTCCTTCTAATTCTTTGCTTTTTGCTCCTACCCAATAATTTGTAAATGCCAGGAATAATAGCACCAAAAATAAAATTACTGCCGGAAGAATGAATTTTTTGCTTTTTATAAGTTTGATTTCTATTTGCAGCATTTAAATTTGTTTTAGAAGTTTAAGGATTGATGTTTTCTTATTTTTTGAGTTTTTATGAACAGTCCCAATTATTTTCCCTTCATGCATTACAAAATAGGTTGCTTCTACTGTGCTAATTTCATTCAAAAGATGCGTGGAAAGAAAAATATATTTTTCCTGATGCAATAATTTAGAAATAAGCTGAATAAGTATTTCTATACCAAGAGGATCAAGACCGTTAAATGGTTCGTCCCAGAAAATGAGATTTGGATTACCAAACAACGACAAGGCCAAACTGAGACGTTTTTTCATTCCGGTTGAAAGGTTTTTAAATATCTTTTGTTTTGCTTGTTGAAGTCCCCAAAACGAAAGCCATTTTTCTATTTCGCTTTTCGGTACTTTTTTAATAAACCTGGAAATTTCCGCAATTCCCTCAACGGTAAGATATGGCTCGGTTTTAAACGGCTCGGTTGATATTCCAGTGAACGCTTCAATCTTGTTGCCCTTTGCAGTATTGTTGAAAACAATTTCTCCGTAACTGGGTAAAATTAAGCCATTTATTAGATTAAAAAGAGTTGTTTTTCCGGAGCCATTTGCACCGACAAAAATGTACAATCCGGGTTCGTTAATTTCCAGTTTGATATTATTAACTGCAACCAGACTGCCAAAATGTTTTGATAATTGATTAATTTTTATCATGCCTGCTTGCGTTTTCTTCAAATTGGATTTCCATTGATTTTTCCCATTCCATCTCTTTTACAAATTTTTTTTCAACTGGATTTTCCTTTAATACATTGTATTTTTTCCAAAAATCTACATTGTAAGGATAGTTTTTCAGATATGTGTTTTCATTGTTTGCCAATTTCTCGCGGTATTTTATTTTGTCGAATTGCTTGCGGTCAGTTTGTATATGTATTACAAGCAAAATTTCTTCAGCCCATTGCCTTGTTTTCACTATTATATCTTTCCTGTTTCCATTGTCGTTTTCAAATTCCCCAAATGACCCATTGGGCGTCGAAACACCGGTTATATATTTTAAATAATATTTCCCGTCTATCTGTTGATAGCAAATCTCATTTGGTGTTTTGCTTCTTTGGTTTGATTCTAATTCAGGCAACTGAGAATTTTCATGTGGCCAGCACATTTGTTCAATTTTCAAAATAGCAAAATCCTTTGCGTTAATATAAAAGTAGCCTCCACACTCTCCATGCTGTTCGCGTTCGGTAACCCGTTTGCCATCGGGAAGCATCGCATTCCATATATATTTGATTTTATATACTTTAACAGAATCCAACCAAACCGGGCCTTCAAACTCATAAATAAAATCGTTGTATTCTGTCAAGGGGCTAAACCACCAATCCTCCCGGTAAAATCTTACCATATTTCTATTATAGCAACGATGAATAATATTTTTGTGACCCCAGAACTTTTCTAAAATTTCGTACTTTTTGGGTCGTGGGATAAGATAATTTGAGCTTTTCCTTATCTCTTGTAATTCTATTTTGCTTGCATTCGAAGTGTTGCCAATTCCTTTATCTTCAATCAATAAAGCCGCCTCAATAAGTTGAGATGCCTTGCCGTTGCTGAAACTTGTATTCCGGTAAAATGCATCCATTTGAACCGTTGAACGGTGATAATTCCGTTTAATATTTTTTACAGCTCTTTTTACTATATCCACTACCTCGCTTCCATCTGGCAAAACATATACATCGCTTATTGTATAGGGTTTTGGTTCAAGTTCAATAATTAAGTTATCCGCATCGGAAACGGGAATTTCCAATGTTCCATTTTTGTAACCTATGAACGAAAATTGGATTTCATTACCTGCCAATTGGTTGCTGATATTAAAATCAAATTTCCCTTCTATATTTGTGATTGTACCTGTTCCGGCTGTTTTGATTAATAAATGGGCATATGGCAATGTTTCTTTGGTTTTCGAATCGATAACCAATCCACTTAAATGGATGAATTTTGGAGTTGGTAAAACAATTAAATGACTTGTGGTAGTTTGAATTTTTAACTGTGTAAGGCTTTCAAACTGAACAATACAACTATCAAAGTTATTACTGAAATTAAAGCTGGTACTATCATTCAAGTTAACAAAGTCAGAACTGTAACTAAGCTCCAAGTTATTTGATTTTGCAAGATTGGAAAGCACATTTAAAAAGGTTGTTTTTTGTGTGGTTTGTGCAAAACAAAAAGTTGTTGCCAGTGCATTTAATACCAAGATGTTGACGATTTGTTTCATTTCGTTAAAATATAGGTGTTATCTCTTTTTTCCACTAAAAGATTAAATGTAGTTGCAACTGTTTCGAGTGCTTTTTCGGGGTCTGAATTATTAAAAGTTCCCGTGTATTTTTTAAACTCAAAATCCTTTTCAGCAAGTTCTATTTTCATATGGTAAATACGTTTAAAATCGTTGATTACTTCCAGTAAAGAGTTGTCCTTGAATTTTATAGTTCCCGAAAGCCATGAATTTACGTTTCTTATCGCAACCTCACTTATAATGATTTTAGAATTGCCGGCATTCCACGTTCCAATCTCATTTTTTGTGAGATAAACTTTATTGTTTTGTTCTTGATTTAACGGACTGAAAGAAACCTTTCCTTCATCAACAATAACATGTTCACTTCCTATATTTGTAGCATTTATCAGAAATTTTGTTCCCAGTACAATTGTTTTTGTATTTGCTGTATTTACTACAAAAGGTTGTTTTTTATTTGGTTGAATTTCAAAATACGCCTGGCCTTTTAAAAAAACGTTCCGTCCTTGTTTAACAAATTTTTGGGGATATTTAAAATTGGTATTTTTTACAAGTATAACTTTTGAACTATCGGGGAGTAATATTTCCTGCTTTGCTTGAGCTGTAATTTCAATCCATTCCGTTTTTGGAGAAATCAGAAAAAAAAGTTTGGTAATTATAAAAATGAATAAAATTGCGGCAGCAGCTCTTTGCGACCAATGAATAAATCGTTTTCTATTTAAAACCCGATTAACTTTTTCCAATGCTTTTTGCGGATTTGGCTGAAAGTCAACTCTGAAATTCCTGCTGTTTTCGCTTAGCTTTTTTACTTCTTTAAACTGTATCCTGTTTTCTTCCGTTTCAGCTATCCAACTTTCCAGATTTTGTTTTTCGTCAGCCGAAAGTTTGTTTTCAAGAAAAGCTATTATTTGTTCAATTGGAATTGAATTCATTGTTTTTTGACATATGAGCGCTGCCAAAAACTGATCCCCTAAAAAATATTTTTTTTACATTAAAAACATAGACAATAAATGCAAAAAAGGTTTTAGTTCAGTTCGAAGTTTTGAAATGCCAATTGCAATCTGGTTTTCAATGGTTTTTGTAGAAATACCCAGAATTTCTGAAATTTCTTTTTGTGTGTATCCTTCTAATTTATGGAGTACAAATATTTCGCGGCATTTAGCCGGTAGCTTATCAATTGCATTTTTCAGATGAGGTAGGAATGCAGATAAATCACTGGTTTCTGTGCAATTTCCATCCATTTTAGATTGTAAAGCAAATTTTAGATTGTATTTCTCTCGGGTAGCATTGCTTTTTAAATGCTTTAGGCACTCATTGTAAACCGATTTGTAAAGAAAAGATTTGGTATTTTCCGGTTGGGTTATATGTTTTCTTTTCTCCCACAATCGAACAAAAAGTTTTTGAACTACTTCTTCTGAATCATCTCTGTCGTTTAAAAATACAATAGCAAATCTGCAAAGTTCTTTGTAGTACAGGAGAAACATTTCGTCGAATGCTTTTTTGTCACCATTCCGGAAGAGCTCAAAAAAGTTGTTATTTTTCAATGGATTTTTCAAAAAAATAAAACAAATATACCGAATGAAAATAAGAACTACAACATATTTTATTAACCTGATTTCATATGCAATTTGTGTTATATTTAGTAAAATACGTTGTACAAAAATTAGTATTTATTGCTGTTTTCCTCTGTAATTAAATACCGGAGCCGTTTAAAAAGATAAACTATTCCGACAAGTTTACTTGCCAATACGCCGGTTTGTGAGAATGCCATTTAAAACCCCACTGGCTTCTTGTATGGGGGCAAAACGACGAAAAGTTTACCCTGCTTCATGGCTACAGGCACCCATCCAGATTTATTCTGATTTATTCTTTGCCTTCAAAAAATTAACTTTTGCTGATTCCTGTTACTTCATTTGGTTCCACTGCCAGGTAAGTCGCCGGTTGGTGATCGTCATTCGTTTTTTACCTTCACATCCTTAAACATAAACGGATTGTCACTAACTCTTAAATCCTTGCCACTGGCAGTGGTCACGTTTTTAAGAATGACTTCTTTAGTTATGACATACGGAAATTCCTCTACATAGGATTCATCGGTCATTTTTGGATTGAAATTGGCAAAAATGGCGGGTCCCTGGTAGTCGGTCGGATGGTTGGAGTCGTCGATTTTAAGGTTCTCAATGGTAATCCGTTCAGGCATATAACAGGTGTAACCAAAATCGTGCTGTCCGGAATAGGAACCGCTAATCAGGCTGGCGCTGGTCGTCCTGCCTCCTGCAGGCACAAAAGAACAATTTCGGATGACGAATTCTCCCTGCCATGTACTGCCGTAGTCACGACGCAGATTGATGAGGTTCCTTCCCCTGATGATGGAATTCTCTACGGTAAAAGTCCCGGTACCGATAGCATTTATTCCCATGTGACCCAGGGTTGAATTGCGGATGGTAGCATTGGCAACTCCCATGTGAGCATCAAACCTGGAAAAGGTGCAATTGTCCAAAACAAGATTTTTGCAGAAATTGGACCCCATAATTCCCCAATATGTGCCATCGTTAATGTCATTGGTTTGACTGCAGTTTACGAATGACACGTTAAGGGCCCGGTTGAGGGAAATGTCGTAGGTGCCCATGGATACCGGAACTCCTGCCGAGCCAATGGTCCGGTAGGTTTTGTGTCCGGTCAGAATAGTGTTCTGTACTGTCACGTATGCACAGTTGCTGACATTGATGAAGCCGCCATAAGGCGCGCCATGGTCTCCCTCTCCGGTGACGCGATGTTCCAGCCCATCCACAAGCACGTTGGACCGCCTGATGGCAATGCCCCGGCTGTAGTAAGTGTATTTCGATTCTGCCTTGTTGGCCATGGTGATAAAGCGTCCTCCGGTAATGGTCAGCGCTGTTTCGTCTATGGGAAGAGCTGTGATTTCCGTAATCTGGTCAAAATCCCAGATGATTGGAGCGTCCATATCCACACTGCCGTTTTTGTCAACAATAAAAATATCCGTTTGCGGGGATCCACTGTTTTGGTTCGGTCCAAACCGGATGTATCGTTTTACATTGGCATCGTTGACGGTTATCAGACAAGTTCCGGACAACGAAACACTCACTTTCTCCTGATTCCTCTCCAGTGAAGTTATCCCTTCAGGTTTGAAGGGCTGCAGTCCAGAACTAACCAAAAAAACATGTGCATTTCGGTTTTCCACGTCGGTATCGTCAATAATAAAGGCAGCCGTTCCAAAATCGGTGTCGGTTTGGATAACCGCCGTGCAATCCTTACCGCTGATATAATATGTAGCTCCATCGTCGGCTTTCACAGAAAGACCGTTTTGATTGGCGAATGCATGGGTTGCAGCAATGGCATCCATATCATCGGTTTTACCGTCGCCTTTGGCGCCAAAGTCACTGTAACGGACCATCCCATTGGCTTTAAATTTACGGATATCCTTTTTGGATACATTTATAACTAATTCCCCGTTTTCATTTGTAGTTACCTTAGTTTTATTCCCGTTGGATGTTATCATCACATTATCAGACAGGATTTTGTTCTGCCCGATTGCCAAACTGAATACACTGAATAAGAAGAAAAATAAAATTATTTGTTTCATCATGAAAGTATTTTTATAAGAATTAATCTTTGAAAAGCTCAACAAAATTGCAAGCTATTAAGTTGGATGGTAAATATTATCATTAACCGGTAATTTTCACAAAAAATCGCAAAAAAAAATTTCAACGATATGACTTTATGAGATCAGAGTTGTGGATTTGCTACCTAATATTATTCCATTTAACATCAAATAACGAAGCCATTACGATCTTTATCATCGAAAAGAGAAAAGGCAGCAACATTACGGATATTCATAAATGATAGGGATTTATCCAATTATAGCAACTACCTTTAGCGTGAATAAAATAAATAAACAATGCAGGTTGCAGTAAACAGGAAGAATATAAAATTCCTTCCGGATTCATCGAGGGTTATTGCCCGGTTCCTTTATACCGGGGAGGAAAAGGCGCTTAATACGATACGCTATGTACTAAATATGCCTGAACAATCAGCGTCGCAGGCATTGAATCCCACTCTGAGGGATTTCTCCCTCCGGCACAGAAACATTTCCAGAATTTTTGAAAAACATTTTAATAAAATCTCATATTTGTTGAAGCAACTGGATGTTGACCCTGAGTCGCTGGATGTTTCGCAAAAGTCGCTTATCGGCTCCTACTTTACCATGGAGTATTCCATTGAATCGGCCGCTTTTTTTAATCCGTCGATTGTGGAACACCCCGATCAGTCGGAGACCGGACGGGACGAAAAAAGGGTTATACTCAGTTTCAGGGCAACCGGAGAAGGACATATTTCCTCCATCGTTTTCCGCACCGGCGTGCTGGATAAAAACAACAATCTTTCCATTGAACCGGTTGGCAATATGCTGGAAGAGGCTCAGCAAATACGAAAACATATTTACGATAAGGCATCGTTTAAAAGCAAGCTCGATGAAATGAAGGATATCCATGATTTGGTCCCTCCGGAATTGATCCTTGACAAGCTAAACGATACATTTACTTATGGAGAACTCCGGGATTGTGTTAAAGATGCAAGGAATACTCTCCACCTGTCTGCCGATACAGAAATTCTTTTCAATCAAATTATGTGGCTGGCCTTGTCGCATTACGAACTTGATTTTTCGCTGGATACCAACATTTCCGAACGGGTTATATTCCCGGTTTCGGTAAACGAGAGGAACGGGATTGAAGATGCCCGCTTTGTTAAATTTACCGATGATAACGGCGAAACCATCTATTATGCCACCTATACCGCCTACGACGGAACCACCATATTGCCAAAAATGCTGGAAACCCGTGATTTTTATCATTTCAAAATATTGCCGCTTCACGGCGAAATTGCCCAAAACAAGGGCATGGCGCTTTTCCCCCGGAAGGTGAACGGAAAATATGCCATGCTGTGCCGGCTGGATGGGTCCAATAATTACATTTCCTATTCTGATAATATCAACATCTGGCGCGAAGCTAAATTACTGCAACAGCCCAGGTTTCCCTGGGAATTTATTCAGATTGGAAATGGAGGTTCGCCCCTGGAAACGCCGGAAGGCTGGCTGGTGATAACACATGGAGTTGGACCTGTGCGCGAATACACTTTGGGGGCTTCGTTGTTCGACCTTGAAAATCCGGAGAAAGAAATCGGGAGGTTAAAATCACCGCTGCTGATTCCCAACGCCGAAGAACGGGAGGGATATGTTCCCAATGTGGTTTATTCCTGCGGGTCAATGATTCATAATGATGAATTGATAATACCTTATGCCATGTCCGATTATGCATCCACGTATGCAACCGTTAATCTGAGTGAGCTTTTGAATGAGCTGAAAAAATCAAAATAGTTTTCAAAACAAGTTCACTCCGAATCAGTCACTTCTTTGGCAAGTTTCGTTTTTATCATTTTTCAAATTATGGTATCATTGCCGGTTTTACCGTAAAGCAGTAATCCACCAACGTTTCCACTTCACCCGTAATAAACCAATTTACGCCATTATCCGCATTGGTTCTTTTTTCTATTCAGTTGCTTTATAATCCAACGTTCTCCACGTTGTCTCGCAAGGCTGCCTTCGTTGCAAACGAAGAGCGGAGATATAACTTTCCCTATGAACAAATTCGAATTTTTTTTACCATACGGGGTTAACCTGCTATTCAAAACACAATCAAAATGTGTGAAAGATGTAACTCTTTCACTGAATTGTGTAATTCTCATCAATAGTAAAGTTCGCAACTTTGTATCGTTAGTTAAATTTTGTACCAAAAATATAAAAAATGAAAAAATTAAAACTTTTAGCAATTATTTCCATTGCTATGGTTGTCTTTTTTAACGGTTGTAAAAAAGACGATTATGAAGCAGAGGTATTTTTATGCCCGATAGTGGTATCGACAATTCCTACCAACAATGCTATTGATGTACCGCTTAATCAGATAATTACTGCAACCTTTAATGAGGTAATGAATCCTGCAACTATCAATCTGGAGTCTTTTATCATTCAGCAAGGCGAAACGGTAATCAGCGGAACAGTTACATACAGCGGACTTACTGCAACCTTTACTCCTTCAAGTCCACTTTTACCAGGTGTACTTTATTCAGGTACAATTACAACATTGGCCAAAGATTTAATCGATCAAGCCTTAATGGAAGATTACAATTGGTCGTTTACAACCATTGGGCAGGTAACTTTGACTTTATCTTCAAATCCGGCCGCAGGAGGGTCAGTCAGCGGGGCAGGAACATTTGACAAAGGCTCTTCTGTTAATATAACCGCCACTCACAACGAAGGATACTCCTTCACGAACTGGACCGAAGGAACCAATGTGGTTTCGGAAAATGCAAATTACACATTTACAATTACCGAAAGCCGGGAACTGGTAGCCAACTTTACAGAAAATGCCCCCGATCAGTTCACCGTTGAGTTATCAGAAAATCCGGCTGAAGGCGGAACCACAACCGGTGGCGGCGCTTATGATTCTGGTGAATCAGTGA
>Ga0334883_1001861_pt1 | contig 28795 bp, 22 predicted proteins | sample GraSluR1_MG_6_FD_207230 | JGI IMG/M metagenome (GOLD analysis project Ga0334883, IMG submission 207230) | Sludge microbial communities from methane-producing bioreactor in Wageningen University, Netherlands - Granular Sludge_09_05-R1 | ecosystem: Engineered > Bioreactor > Anaerobic >...
CACTGCGCCCCCACCACCCCAGCGACCGAACCCAGGCACCACCCTTGCTCGCCCCAGCGCGCCGCCACCACCGCCGTAAAGCCCAACACCCCACGCACCCACGCGACCAGGTTCGCTTCCGAACCCACCTCGTCTCCACCCAAAAGACAACGCTCCGCGTCGACCAGCGACACCAAACCCAAAAGACGACCCGCGTCGTCATTGACCCGCGCCAAGGTCATGGACAGTCGCTCCGTCCGCGCCAGACACCCCCCCTCACAACGCACGAAGTCATCCCCAACCACCTCGCGCGCCATCACCTCCCGCAACAAACCGCGGGCACACTCACCCAAAAGCTCCACCAACGAACGACCCACGACCTCGGCCGTTGTCAAACCCAGACAACTCGCGTGCGCCGACGTCACCGCCCTACACACCCCATCAGGGGAATAAATCGCAAAGGCACCACTGGCCGGTAGCGCGTTTCCAAAATCCTCGGTGCTTCGGGGCATAGGCTTCAAACCAATGTCGCTGCAAAGGCGTGCGTCGCCGACCAGGTCATCCTGACCCAACCGATTTTGCAAAAATGACGGATTTTTCCACAAAACGCAATGTTCAACGCGCCTATTTCACCCACAGCGTCACCGCCGCCGTCCCCAGACGCTGGCCCGCTACCCCAATCCCCTCCACCGCCACCGTATAGCGGCCCGCAGGCAGCCTCTCCTGCCACGGCGCGTCGGGATCATCCGCCAGGGCGTAAGCCGACACCCCGTGCAGCTCCGCCACGGCCACCTCCGCCCCTGCCGCCACCTCCATCGCCAACGGCGCCATCGCGCGCCGCCCGCCAGGCCCCCCCGGAGAGTAGTAACGCAACCGCCACGCCCGCCCCTCAGCGTCGGTCACCACCCAGGTGAGATGCCGCGCTTCTGGAAATGCCATCTCCAGGCGTCGCGCCGTATCACTCGTGTTGCGCACCCACAAGGTCGCATTCAACAGACCACCTTCAGCGGCATCACGGGCCACCTCGGGACGCGCCAACGCAATGCGCACCTCCCACACTGCCACCGCCTCCTCCGCACCCACCACCGCCTCCTCCTCGGACACCGCCTGACCCACGGCCTCCGCCGCCCCGTGGGCACAAGCCACCAAAGCAAACAGGGTCATCACCATCGCCCACGCCGCGCCATCAAGACTGCTTCTCACGCCTCCCTCCTTGGCCGGTCTTGGGGATCCACCCACGCCGGCACCGCACGACCACGTCTAGGATGCGCAACTCCTTCAATCAGCGCCCTCCTCCTCGATGAGACCAAAGCGCGCGTTGACCTCCACCCATGGGAAGAGATGGCGATCCTTGGGGAAGGCGTAAATCGCACGCGCCACGTCCCGCGGCGTCGTGATGAAGGCCGTGTCGTGCAAGAGGGGCGACCAATGATGGCAAATCTGCGCCATGGAGCCCATGTCACAGCGCTCGAGCACCTCCGTGTTGGCGTTGCGCAGCCACACCGAGTGCCCCACCGCCGAGTCCAGCGTCACCTGGGTGTCATGCAAGGGCGTCCCCACCTGGCGCTGGAAGACATGGCTCAAAAATTCCAGCGCCTCCGGCAGCACGGCCTCCTCCACCACCCCGCGCACCGTCGCCGTCGGCACGTGGTCCAGGAACTGGCCATCCCGCGCCAAGGCCGTCACCCCTTCGTAGGACAGGGACTCCACGCTGCCCATGACATGGGTCACATAGGGTGAGTCGAGCACGCTGTTGATGGCCCGGGTCACCAATCGGATGAAGTTTGCTGAAGTAATACCCTGATAATGCTTTAAAAACGCCTCACCTTCCACCATGGCGCGCATGAACTTCTCCTGCCCACAAGAGCCGTGGGCCGAACCGTTCAACGCGCTAAAGAGAAAGTTCCGCGTCACCAGCCCGTCTAGCAAAGCCTGCTCATCCGGCGTCCCGGCCCGCAGAAGCGACTCGGCCATCAGCACATTCGCCGCCCCTTGGCTGTAACCAAGCAAGCCATAAGGACCCTCGACCCGGCGCACCGCCTCGATGATCTTCGCTGCGTTGTAAGTCAGCGGCTTGGCCGTCCCCGTGTCGGAACGTACCACCCCGACGCCATAAGTCTCGGCCAGACGCGCGAAGCTCGCCTCGAACTCCCGCCCGCGCATGCCGTCCGTCACCACCCCCATGCCCGACACCACCGTAAAGCGCAGGCGCCGCGCAGGTGGATCCAGAAGAAGCCGCACCAAGGGATCCCTCAGCAGGGTCGTCACATCCTTGGGGTAGTAATAAAGCGCGCGAACGACGCCTTCCAACAACTCCTGTTCATTGCGAAATTTCTCCTCGCGCCCCAAACGGGTGTGTAGCCAATAGGGCACCTCGTCCACCCCCGCCTGGTAGTTCCTCACCACCGAGCGCACCACCAGCGCCTCGTGATTGCGCGACCAAAAGGCCCGGAACCAGTCCCGCTGGAAAGCATGGCGATCGACCCGCTGCAAACGCGCACACGCCGCAAAAGCCGCGCGATAGGCGCGCTCCGCCACGTCCAGAGGGCCGCTGGCCGGCTGGAAGCCGCAGGAGAGCCCCACCTGGTCGGCATAGGCCACGGCCTGCCGCGCTTCGTCCTCGATGCGCTGTGGCGCCGTAGCGACCCGCACCAGCACCAGGTGCCGAGCCTGTTGCAGATGCAACTTGCACGCTTGATAGGGACGGGCCTTCTCGATGATCTGCTCTGCCAGGTGCGCCAGGGCCTGATAATAGCTCTCCCGCGCCCGGCGCCCACCCGCCATGTAGTCGCTGCGCCGGGGAATCTCCACGTGCAACATCTCACTCAAGAAAGCGGCGCGGTCCGTGCTCTGGCGCAGGCAGTCCTGATCTTGGTTCAAAAAGGCCAGCAGGGCCGAAGTCAACACCCGTGGCGAGTCCATGCCCATCTCGCTGAACACCGCCAGGGTATAAGCCTCGCCGCGGGCAGCCATGAAGCGCACCAAAAGGTGGAGATTGATCTGCACCAGCCGGCTGTAGTGCGCCGCCGTCAACCCCGCCTGTAACAGCACCGCCACGTCCGCCGGTGCCAGGAGTCCATCGAAGTAGCCACTGCGCCCCGCCGCGCTGCGACCGCGCCGCGCCGCCTCGTCGGCGGCCAAGACATTGCCCAGATAGAAAGCGATGGCCACGGCCTGAAGCTGGTAGCCAATCCCCCCATAGCCTCGAGCAATCAGGGCCACCCGCTCCTTGAGCTCCACCAAGTAGGACAAGCGCGCGCGCTGCGCCGGCGTACAAGACACGGGCGCCGCGCGCAAAAACCACTGAATCTGCGCCAGAGAAAAGCCCGACGCCACCGCAACGATGCGCTCTAAGCGCCCCTTGCCCGCTTCGCGCCGCCCCCGCCCCACTTCATAGAGGTCCATGGCCGACGGCAAGGGCGCCACCACTTCCCGGAAAGCCTCGTCGTCCACCAGGGCCACCACCTCCTGGACGCGCGGCGGCGCCAGCACCATGGGACTCAAGACGTGGTCGAGCCAACGCAACAGGCGCTCGATCTCGAAGGCATGCCCGTGCTCGGGAAAGACCTCGCTCAGGATCGCCTCCACCTCGCGCCGGTCCAAGCCACGGGCTTCCGTCACCCCTTCGATGATCACCGCCAAACGCGGCGCCAAGGCGTCGCTTTCAACCAAGAGCAAGGACAACACCTGCGCCATCTTCTGCCGTGGAATCAGGTCGCCAGGTTGGTGGATCCCCTCGGCCTCCAACACGGCGCGCGCCCGCACCGCCACGTCGGCCAGGCGCCGCACCACCCGCTCTGCCTCGGGCGAAAAGACCCCGATCACCGGATAAACAAAGGAGAGCGCGTCCATATTGTCGAGCAATTCTCGCCACTTCTCCGGCTCACCCAGGGGGTTGACCAAGGCATTGAAGAAGCGCGCGTCGAAGAGTCCCTCCGCCTCGCCCGCGAAACGCAAACCACCGCTGGCGTCGATGCGCAGCTCCAAGACCCGCTGTGCCAACTCCCGGGTCACCAAGGCCACGGCGCGGCGGTCGACATAGATCAGTGGCACCTGACCTTGGCAGTCCCACCCCAAGGCCAGGACCGCGCCCCCCAGCCCCGAGGTCGACAGCTCCGCCTCCTCCACCTGCAAGCCCAAGAGGGTCCCCGCCGGCACCACGATGCGCCGCGGCCCCAAATTCAACTCCGCCGCCTGCAGGCTGAGCTCCAACAGCGAACCGTTCAGCCGCAGCAATAGGCCTCGCTGCCCCTCTTCCGTGACCTCGAGCCTAAGGTCCAGGTGCCCCCGCGTCTCAAAGACGCTGCCCAAGTGGGGCTCGTGAATACCCAGCTCGGGGAAATAGCCGATGTGGGTCGTCGCCCGCGCCACCACGTCGAAGTCGCTCTCACCACGCACGACCAGATCCTGCCCCCGCTGCCATTGACACCGCCCCGAGAGGGTGCCGTTCACCTGCTGGATCGCGATCTGGCTCGCCCCCGTGGTGATCACGCCGTGCGGCCGCGCCCGCACCTGCCCCTCGCAGGACAGACTCAAGGCCTCGGGATAGACCACCGCCTCGTCCGCCACGAAGGACAGCTCCAGCGACCCACCCAAGCGCAGATCGTAGGCCTCGAAATCGACGTTCGACTCCCCCTTGGCCAACGGATGAACATAAGACAAGCCCACCTGGGCACTCTCCAGAGTCGATCCCGGCCGCAGTTCGATGCGCGCGCGCAAGGCCGGCGCAGCGGGCGCCACCCCCGCGCGATGCGGCACCCTGAGCCGCAACGCTCGCTTGGCCGGCGCGTCGAGGAGGAAGCTCAGCATGGCCGCCGTGTCCGCCACGGCGCTCAGCTCGTAAAGCACCTTGTGCGCCTCCGTCTGGCTCCACACGCCATCGGCCTCCAAGCGCACCTCACCGCCTTCCTGCGAACCCGCCACCCGCGCAAACAAGCGGGCTGGCGCCTGGGCCGCCAAACGCAACCCCACCTCACCGCCATCGAAAACCCCCGTCTGCACCACCGTGTTGGGCATCTGCAAGGTCAGGTTGACCTCGCCGCTGACCTGCTTCCACAGATGAGAGAGGGCCTTGGCCAGAGGACTGCGCTGCAGCCTCTCCCCGAGGAACTTGCCCGACGCCAGAGGATCCAAGCCCAGCAAACCATCGACGTTGGCCTTGATGCTCGGCAGGATGAACTCCGTCAGGCGCAGCTCGGAGAAGGGAACGCGCAGGCGCCCCCCCAGCACCACCTCACCCGAAAAATGCAACTGCAGGTGCCAACCATCGGGGCGTTGCACCGGGCGGCCATGCACCGCGCTCAGGTGCACCCCATCCACCAGGGAATCCAAGGTGTCTTCGGCCCGCCGCAGGCTGCGCTTGAGCAAGGCCATCGGCAAAGTCAAGGCACCGGCGCTCGACTCCCGCTGCCGCATCAGATAGTGGACCTTCTCCTCCAGCGCCGCGACCCGGCCCAGGCTGCGCCAGCCCTTGACCTTGTCGCGCACCTTGCGCACGAAGCGGTCCTCGAAGACCTGCTGCACTTCATCCAGCGTCGAGAGGACGTTCTCCAAGACGATGGGCGGCGAGATCTCACAGCGCAGACGCGACAGCACCGGACCGCTGCCGCTCTCTGCCGTCGGCGCCTCGACCACCTGCAGCGAGAGACGCACCTGACAATCTTCGGCGATGCGCACCCGACCCGGCCGCTGGCCCACCAGCGGGATGGCGTGGCGCCCGCTCTGGAGCGTCACATTCAAGTCGCCCGCAAGAGACTTGACCACATGGGACGCCAACTTCTCGAAAGAGGCGTTCAACACATCGGGCAAACCGAGGGGTTGCATCCCAGCCTCGACACCATCGAACGCCAAGGGCGCACGCCGCAGGTGCAAACGTACCTGCGCGTTTTGGGCTTCTGGCAGCATCTTCTCTCCCTCGGTTTTTTAGAGTCGACTCATGACGCGCTGCACCCCGGGGTGCTCCGCACAGTGACGTAGGGACCCGGTCTGCGCCTGAACCAAGCGGCCGCGCACGGCGCGCCGCTGTACGAGCTCTGCGCGCGCCTCGTGGTTACCCGCCAACAACGACCGCTCGTAGACCTGCAGCGCCGTCCCGTGGCGCCGCTCCCAGCCCGCCAGCGCCAAGGCCAAGGCGTCACAGTCCGGGCCCGCCTTCTCTACCGTGTAGGCCAGCGATTCCTGCAATTGGAAGAAACGCTCCTCATCAGAGGCACAACCCACGGCGCCCAAGAGCGCCAACGCCACCACACCCAACAACCACCCGCGAAATCTCATCTTTGCCACCGCTTCATCGAGGCCCTCGGCCTCGGCCCCTCATCCCTGCAACGCCGCCGCCGCCGACACGCCCCTGGGCGCGCTACGGCCACCACAGCGCACTTCAAGATGCCTCAAAGCGACGCCCACCGCAATCACCCCGCGCCCTGCCGGCCCACCCAGGTGGCGGCCCCGCGCGCCCCCTCCCCGTTGACCCATCACCGACCCCAACCTAAGCTGCTCCCAGCGACGACAACTACCGATGAACAGGAGGCACCCATGGTCGACTTCTCCCTCTCTCCCGCCCAAGAAGCTCTGCGCGCCAAAGCCCGCGCCTTCGCCCTCCAAGAAGTCCTCCCCGTCGCCTGGGACTACGATCACCAAGACCAGATCCCCGTCGCCGTCCTCGACAAAGCCTTCGCCGCCGGTCTCATCAACACGGATCTCCCCGCCGCCTACGGTGGCCAAGGCCTCGGCCTCCTCGAGGCAGCCCTCATCGTCGAAGAGATGGCCGCCGCCTGCCCCGGCATCGCCACGGGCCTCTTCGACAACTCCCTCGGCGCCGAACCCCTGGCCCTCTCCACCAATGACGACGCCAAAGCGCGCTACCTGACCCAGGTCACCCAACACAACAAACGCGTCGCCTTCGCCACCTCCGAACCCATGATGGGCTCCGACGTCGCCGGCATGCGCTGTAAAGCCACCCCCGACGGCGACGGCTACCGCCTCAACGGCACCAAGTACTGGATCACCAACGGCGGCATCGCCGACTTCTACACCGTCTTCGCCACCACCGACCCCAAAGCCCGCCACAAGGGCATCTGCGCCTTCGTCATCGAGCGCGACTGGGAAGGCGTGCGCGTCGGCCAATCCATCCCCAAGCTCGGCCAGCGCTGCTCCAACACCGTCGGCCTCAAGCTCACCGATGTCCACGTCCCCAAAGCAAACATCCTCGCCGAGCCCGGCGCTGGCTTCGTCCTCGCCATGCAGACCTTCGCCCGCACCCGCCCCATCATCGGCGCCTTCGCCATCGGCGCCATGCGCTCCGCCCTGGACTACGCCCTGGACTACGCCAAGCGGCGCCGCGCCTTCGGCCAAGTCCTCGCCGAGCACCAAGCCATCCAGTTCAAAGTCGCCGAGATGTACCAAAAAATCGAAGCCAGCCGCCTCCTCGTCTGGCAGGCCGCCTGGCAGGCCGACCAAGGCCAAGACCCCACCGTCGCCGCCTCCATCGCCAAATTCTACGCCTCGGAGGTCGCCATCGAGGTCCTCAACGACGCCCTCCAGATCTTCGGCGGCTACGGCTACACCCGCCTCTACCCCATCGAAAAACTCCTGCGCGACGTCCGCCTCCTCTCCATCTACGAAGGCACCAGCGAAATCCAACGCATGGTCGTCGCCCGCCACCTCTTCACCGCTTACACCCCCATCATGCCCGCCCTCGACACCCTGCCCATGCTGGTACCACCCTCCCCAGGCGCGCGCGCCGGCAACGCCTGGCGTTGTAAAATCTGCGGCCACATCCACTACGGCGACACGAGCCCAGAAGAGTGCCCCGTCTGCTTCTTTCCCAGCGGCGCCTTCGTCCAAGTCGCCTGAGCGCGCCCTCAAGAGCGCTGTAAGCGACGCGCCTCCGGCAAGACCAAGACCAAAACCGTATAGATCTCCAGGCGCCCCAAAATCATCAGGAGGCTGAGCACCAGCTTCCCAAGAGCCGGCACCCCGGCAAAAGTCGTCGCGGGTCCCACCTCGGCAAAACCAGGACCGACATTGCCCAGGCAGGCCGCCGACGCCGACGCCGCCGTGGTCACGTCCAGGCCCAGGGCCGCCAGAACCAGCGTGGCCAGCAAGAAGATCAAGCCATAGAGCACGGCAAAACCCAAGACCCCGCGCAAAATGTCTTCGGGCGCCGTGCGATCGCCCACGCGGATCGCCGCCACCGCGTTGGGGTGGATCAGGCGCTCGAGCTCGCGCCAGGCATACTTGACCATCAGCAGCAAGCGCACCTGCTTGATCCCACCGCTGGTGGATCCCCCACAGGCCCCCGCGAAAAGAAGAAAAAATATCAGCGCCTTGGCGAAGGGTGGCCACAGATCGTAGTCATGCGTGGCGTAGCCCGTGGTGGTCACGATGGACACGATGTGAAAGGCCGCCGACCGCCCCGCTTCCCAGCCATTGGCCAAGGTATGGGGGAAAATGGTGCAGAACACCGCCGCCGTGAGGAGCACCAAGCCGCCCAGATAAAAACGCAGCTCTTGGTTGCGCAGAAAGCCAAAGTCGCGCAGCAGCATCCGGTAGTAGAGCGCGAAGTTGACCCCCGCCAGGACCATGAAGACGATGATCACCCACTCGGCGGCGGCGCTGTCCAGGCCGGCGACGCTGCTGTCATAGGTGGAGAAACCGCCCGTCGGCATGGTGGTCAGGGCGTGATTGATGGCGTCAAAGAAAGACAAACCACAGCACAGCAAGAGCACCATCTGCAACGAGGTCAAGGCGAGGTAGATGAGCCACAACAAGCGCGCCGTCTCGGCCACCCGTGGCACGATGCGCTCCGATGACATCGGGCCCGGTAGCTCGGCTTTGAACATGGTCAGGTTGCGGAAACCGAAGCGCGGCAAAATCGCCACGAAGAGGACGATGATGCCCATGCCGCCCAGCCACTGCGTCAGGCTGCGCCAGAAGAGGATGGCCCGCGGCTGGGATTCGATGTCCGTGATGAGGGTGGCGCCCGTGGCGGTGAAGCCCGAGACCGCCTCGAAGAAGGCGTCCTCGAAGGCCGGAAAAACCCCATGAAAAACGTAGGGCAAAGCCCCAAAGACGCCAGCAAAGAACCAGGTCAGGGCCACCAAGGTGAAGGACTGGGTCAGCGAGAGAGGCACCCGCCGGTAGGAGCGAAAGCCAACGCTAAAAATGCCACCGACCAACAGGGTCAGGACGATCGCGGCGAGAAAAGCTTGGCCGACCGCCCCGCCGTCTTGAAAGGACCAGAGGGCGGCCAAGGCCATGGTCCCTGCCAAGAAAACCAAGATCAAACCCAGAAGATAGAAGACGCGAAAGGTGTTCATGGGGCGCGCGGGGTTGACGGCAAAGCTCAGGAGGAACGCGGCAGGCGCAACCAGGAGAACTTCGCGTGGCCGGTCTTGTCACCGTTGCCATTCTGGGCGAAGAAACGTCCCAGTTGGCCACCGATTTCGGGCAAACAAAAGATGATGAGGTGGTCGTCCTCCATGAGCACCGTGTCGCCGCGCGGCACCAGCACCTCATTGTTGCGAACGATGGATCCGATGAGCATCCCCTTGGGGAAGTGCGCCTTGGCGATCTTCTTCCCCAGCACCTTGGCGCCAGCGTGCAAGACCAGCTCCATCACCTCGGCCTTCTCGTCTTTCAATATCGACAAGGAGACGATGTCTTCGGCCCGGGTGTAGCGCAGAATCTGCGAAGCCGCGACCAAACGCGGGTTGATCACCGAGTGGATCCCCAAGGCGTGATAAATCACCACGTACTGCGGGTCCATGACCTCAGCGATGATCTTCTTGATGCCCAAATGCCGCGCCAATACGGCCAGCAAAATGTTGGTGCGATCGTCACCCGTGATGGCGACCATGGCGTCGGCCTTGTTCATCTCCTCTTCGTAGAAAAAGGCCAGATCCGTGGCGTCTCCCTTCAAGACCAGGGTGCGCGAGAGCTTGGCGCTGAGCTCCTCGCAGCGGCCAGCGCACGTGTCCGTGAGGGAAACGTTGAAATTCCTTGAACTTCCCTCCAGACGCTGGGCCAAGAGCAGGCCGATCATGGTGCCCCCCTGGATGACCACGCGCCGCAGCCGCCCTTGCTCGGGGTACAAGAGGCCGCTGGCCTCCTTGAGCACCTGCGCGCTGCCCACCAGGTAGATCTTGTCCCCGGGATGGATGACGTCGTCGCCACCAGGGATGAGGAAGCTCTCGTCTGGGCGCGTGATCCCCACCACGATGCAGCCCGCGGGGAAGGGCACCTTGTGCAAGGGTTTGCCCGTGATCTCCGTCTCGGCATCCAACTTGATACCGAGCATCATCACTTGGCCGCGGTGGAAATACTCGATCTCGCTCGCCTCGGGAAAGTGCAGGATCTGGGAGATCTCTTGCGCCGCAGCCTTCTCGGGGTTGATGACCAGATCCACCCCCATCTCTTCCCGCGTCAGCATCACGCTGGCGAAATAGTCGTCGTCCCGCACCCGCGCCACCGTGTAAGGCACCCCGTAGCGCTTGGCCAGCATGGCGACGATGATGTTCACCTCGTCCACCTCGGTCACGGCGATGACCATCTTGGCCTGCTTGATCCGAGCCCGCTCCAACACCACCGCTTTGGCGCCGTTGTCCTCGATGACCATCACATCGAGGGATTCGCTGAAACGCCGCGCCACCTCGGGGTTCCTCTCGATGACCACCACATCTTGATCTTTGTCGGAGAGGTTGCGCGCCAGCTCATAGCCCACCCCGCCGCCACCTACGATGATGATATACACGACCTGGCATCCCTCTCGAAGGCCCGAGCGCAACCGCCACGGGCGATCACCACAGAAATGGCAACAGAATGGGCCGGCCCCTGGGCCAGGTCGCGCCCCCCAACTCAGGTAAAAGCGCTGGTCCTTATGACGAAGCCAGTCACGGGACACCGCACGCGCGGCGTCCTCACGCGGCGCGATCCTAGCGATTCCGCATCTGCTGTCAATCCTTTTGTCGCCCTCTGCCCCCCAAGCGCTGGCTCTCCGCGCCCCCCCCCTTGCAAAGCCCCGCCGCAGTGGCGATACCTTGCACGTTGCGCGAGAGCTTTTGCTGGCCCCTGTTGCCTACCCAACCCTTGCCCTATGCGGAGACGGACCATGCCCCGTGCCCTCCCCACAGCCATCCTTTTCACCGCCCTTGGCCTCTGCCTCAGCGCGTGCTTCACCCCCACCGCCGTCGCCGTGCCCCCCGAGAGCAGCGCCCCTCTCGTCGATCTGTTGTGCCAGCAGCAGCAACCTTGCCAAATCCAACGCATCCATGACGCCGGCCGTGACCCCCAGGGCCACGCCCTCCAAGTGGTCGAGGTGGGCCTCCACGGCCAAGCCGACGGCGGCTACGCGCGCCCCCTCTGGGACGAGGATCACCCAGATCAGGCCGAGTGCTACACCAACGTCTATTGGCGCGTCACCCACAGCGATCCGCCGCAGGCGACCCGCATCCTGGAGCTGTGCAACGACGGCTATGGCGCCTCGGGCATCGGCGAAGACTTTCTCGAGGTCAGCCCCAACCGCCTGCGGCACACCCAGGTCGGCGGCTCGGCCCACCGCTGGGTCAATGTCACCGAGTGGGAGCTCGCGCCGCTGCGCGTCGTCGCCTTCAGCACCAGCGCCTACACCACGTGGAACCCCGACGCCAGCACGGACCTCGCCTGGTCCTGGGAGAGCTTCGCTGGCTTCGGCAGTCGCAACCTGCCCCCGTGCCTGGAAGGCGGACAGCCTGCCGATGGCCCGATCCACAGCTTCCGCCACAGCCTCATCCCCCAGCTCCCTGCCCTCCCCGGCGGCGCAGACTGGCGCCAAGTCGCCTTGGGCCGCTGCGCCGCTCACGTCGACAGCAGCGGCAACAGCGGCTTCGTCACCCACGGCAGCCCGGGCGCCGCCGATGACGCCACCCTCAGCGTGCTCCGCGTCGGCCCGCGCACCCTCCTGGCCGAGATCAGCGACGACCACATCAGCCGAGGCGCTGCCAAGTGGCTCCACGACGACCACCTCGAGTTGTGGCTAGCGCCCAAAGACGCCATGCTCTACGCCGACTGCTTCCCCCCCAAAGCCACGGGCCTCTATCAGTGGGGCATCATGCTCGACGGCCAAGTCCACACCGCTCACGGGAAAGCGCCCTTCACGCCGACCGTAGAGGTGCACCAGATCGATGCCCAACGCTACCGCCTGCGCATCGAGGTGCCGAGCGACTTCGACGCCCTCAGCCTGGTCTACAGTGACAGCGACGACGGGCAGCGCCAGAAACGCCTCATCGCCACCTCTGCCGTAGACTTCGGCGAGGCTTACTCGCTCGGCACTGTTTTTTCGATCACCGACGACAGCCCGGTAAGCTGTGCGGTCGTCGACGGCGCCTTGGTGCCCACCTGGCGCTGAGCCACCGCCCCCCTCGTCGCCCAATCCCCTCCCCTGTATAGCCCAGCCGAGGGGGCGAACTACGGGCTCAGGGCCGGGCCCTCGGCGTGGGCCGCAGAGGGGGGGGCGCCCAATGAAGCGTCGCCCGCTGCCACATTCTGGGGTGGCACATGGGTCGCTCAGGCCGTGGGATCGATCACCTGGCCAAAGAAGAGGACCGCGCCGCTCTCGCTGTCGTGGATCATGAAGAAGAACGGCCGCTCCGCCACGAAAACCGCTTCGGGCTCGGGGATGCCACGCCCGTCCATGACCACGGCCGTCGCCGCAGCGGCCTCGACGCCGCCTTCGTCCACGGCGATGAAGGTCTTGTGGAAGGCGTTGGAGATGAAGAGCGGCGGCGCCACGAGCATGGCGCTGAAATCGGCCAAGTCGGAGAAGGGCACGGTCATGCCCAGGGCTTCCAAGGCGCTCTTGAGGCTGAAGCTGGTCTCGAAGGTGAACTTGGGCACGGACAGCATCACCTCACGCGTGGTCAAGGCGCCGAGAACGCTCGCGATCTGCTCGGCCGTGAGGGCCGCGGCAAAGGCGAGGAAATCTTCCGTGGGCATGAGGAAGACCATCTGGAGCTGGCCACCGCGCAGGGGCTTGGCCATGGCTTGCCAGCCCGGGCCTTCGGCGTAGCCGACGAAGTGAAGGGCGTTCATGAAGTCCGCCGTGACCGTGCTGCCGTCGAGGCGAACGAAGGGCGCTGGCCCCGTGCCCTCGGGATCGAAGAGCTCCTTCCAGGGCGCCTTCAAGAACAGCGTGTTGGTCAGCACCGCCTCGGTGTCGGTGGTGATGGAACCTTCGGGCAGCAAGTTCTGGATGCGCTGCCGGGTCTCCTGGGCGACTTGGGTGTTGATGCGCTGCCGCGCCGCGTCGGGGTCGACCTTGAAATCGATGGGGGCAATGCCGGCGCCGTAGTTCACGGCGATGACATCGAGGTAGGCCGGGAGCCAGGCTCTCCCCTCCTGGCCCCAGAAGGTGTTGACCATCATCAGCTCGACGGCCCCTTGCTCGCCAGCCGCCGGCAGGTTGCGCGCGGCGAGGGCCAAATCGAGGGCGTTCATGGCGCTGTGAAAGGCCGTCGGGTCAGCGCCAAAGCGCAGCACCTGGGCCATCTCCGTCGCCGTATCGCCCACGGCACCGGCGTAGGCCAGGGCAAAGGCCAAGCGAATGCTCAACGACGAGACGAGGAAGTTGTCCTCCGTCGTGCCCAGGACCCGATAGAGATCGAGATCCACCGCATAGCCGTCGCGTGCCACGGCGGCCACATCCGCCGGCACCGCGGCCGGCGTGAGGTTGCGGGTCAGTTCGGACCGCACCATCGGGGGATCCGTCGACTCGGGGGGCGACGTCTCCTCAGCACAAGCCGCGACAGACGCGAACACCAGGGTAAAGAGCACGACACCACGCCACATCATTGACAAGCTCTGCATGGTTACCTCCTCGGTCCGGGCCCAAGCCCGGCGTTGTTTGCCTCACTCGGCGCTGGGATCCATCACCCGGCCAAAGAAGAGAAAGACGCCCGTATCTTTGTCGCGGATGGCAAAAAAGAAGGGGCGGTTGGCCACGAAATCGACATCGGGCGGCACCGCCGAGGTCTCGCGCATGACGATGCCCGTCGCCGCCGCCGCCTCGACCCCGTCCTCATCGATGGCCACGAAGGTCTTGTGGTAGACCTCGTCGATGAGCAGCGACGGCGAGAGAATCATCCCGGTGAAGTCCGCCCCGGCGCCAAAGGGCGCCACCATCCCCAACGCCTGCAGCGCCGCGCCCAGACGGAAAGAAGCGTCGAAGTTGAACTTCGGCAGCCGCATGTTGACCCCACGCGGGGCGATGGCCGCCACGATGCCTTCGAGGACGTCCACGTCCAAGCTCGCGTCGAAGGCCTCGAAGTCTCCCGCGCCAGGGAGGATGAAGAGCATGCTCAGCTTGCCACCCCGCAGGTCCTTCTCCATGGCCTGCCAGCCCGCGCCCTCGGCGTAGCCCACCCCCTCCAGGGTGCTCATGAAGGGCACCTCCACGGTCGAAGCGTCGTTTCGGGTAAAGGTGCCCGGCTGGGTGGCCCCCTTCGAAAAGGGCTTGTTCCATGGCGCCTTGAGATAGAGGGCGTTGGTCAACACCGCCGCCGTATCGCCACCGACGCTACCTTCGGGCAAGAGGTCCTTGATGCGGTCCCGGGTCTGAATCTCGACCCAGCGGTTGATGTGCTGTCGCGCCGCCTCGGGCGCAGCATGAAAATCCACCGCCTCGATCCCAGCCCCATAGTTCGTCGCGATGACATCCAGATAATCCGTCAGCCACGGGTAGTCGCGCTGCCCCCAGAAAGCGTTCGCCACATGCAGCTCCACCGCCGCATATTCGCCAGCAGCGGGCATGTTCCGCGACGCCAACGCCAGATCGATGGCGTTCATCCCGGCGTGGAAGACCGCCGTGTCGTCGCCAAAATACAAAGTCTGGGCGATCTGCGCCGCCGTCTCCCCCTTGGCCCCAGGCAGCACCAGCGCAAAGGCCTGCTGCACGCTGTAAGCCGACACGGTGCTGTTCTTGCCCGCCTCGGCCGTCTGCTGATAGAGGTCCAGGCTCAACGCCAAGTTGCCCCGCGCCAAGGCCGCCAGATCTACTGGATCCACCTCCGGAGAGAGGTCGCGCGCCAAGGTCGAGCGAATGGTCTCGTGGGCAAAGTCCGCAGGCCCATCGCCATCTTCCGTACAAGCGCTCAGCGCCAACACCGCCACCAAGCACCCCAACCACCAGCTTTGTCTAGTCATGACACCTCCGATTCGTGCGAAGAGACACGCGACCCAATCAACCGCGCCAACGGAGCACCGGCATTGGGCAAGATCGGTGCCAAAGCCCAGGGTGCGCGTCTCATTTGCCATCATTGCAAGCGCTTCGCCCACACGACGTGACGCACCAACGATGGAATAGGTGGCCCCAGGGCCTCGCGCCCCCTCAGATTTCTGACGGCCCCTGCCGTAGGCCAAGACCGCCTGTCGCGATCAAAGCCGCAAACAGGTCGGCCCCAACCTGGCCCGAAGCCGCTCGAAGGGGTGAGCCAGACTTGCGCCGCCTCGACGCGATCCATCGCCGACTCGCGAACGTATGGAGAGAGAAAGCGCTCCGACGCCACGCGACGGCGCCCACCGATTTGATTTGTTTATTCTAAATTCTTTATGTAAAAAAGAGACCCTTTACCGAGGCCGCAGGTCTCGAGATAGCCATGCGTGAGGAAGCCATGAACGGTATCATCCAGCCCTTTTTCGACGAAGACACCAACACCATCACCTACGTCGTGCGCGATCCCAACAGCCGCCAATGCGCCATCATCGACAGCGTCTTGGATTTCGACTACGCCTCGGGCCGCACGGACACCCGCTCGGCCGACGCCGTCATCGACTGGGTCAAAGCCGAAAAGCTCGAGGTCGCCTGGATCCTCGAGACCCATGTCCACGCGGACCACCTGAGCGCGGCGCCTTATATTCAGGAACGCCTTGGGGGCAAGATCGGCATTGGCGATAGGATCACCGTGGTCCAGGAGACCTTCGGCAAGATCTTCAACGAAGGCACCCGTTTTCAGCGCGATGGCTCCCAGTTCGACAAGCTCTTCGTCGAAGGCGACACCTTCGCCATCGGTGAACTTCAAGGGCGCGCCCTGCACACCCCTGGGCACACGCCCGCTTGCATGACCTACGTCATCGGCAACGCGGCCTTCGTCGGCGACACCCTCTTCATGCCCGACTACGGCACGGCGCGCTGCGACTTTCCCGGTGGCTCGGCGGACACCATGTTCGACAGCGTGCAGAAAATCCTCGCCCTACCTGACGACACCCGCATTTTCGTCGGCCATGACTACAAGGCCCCCGGCCGCGACGACTACGCTTGGGAGTCCACCGTCGGCGAGCAAAAGGCCATGAACATCCACGTCGGCGCCGGCAAGAGCCGGGAGGACTTCGTCTCCATGCGCGAGGCCCGCGACGCCACCCTGGCCATGCCGCGGCTCATCATCCCCTCGCTGCAGGTCAACATGCGCGCTGGACAGATGCCCGAGCCCGACGAAACGGGCAAGACCTTCCTCAAGATCCCGATCAACGGCATTTAGCCGGGGCAGTGGGCCAAACGCTCTAACTTCTCACGGGTCTAGGGTGCACCTGCGCCGTTGGCCCCCCTATAGGATGGATGGACGACGACCATGATTGAAACGGATTGGCTCTGGGGCCTCGGTGGTGGCCTCATGATTGGCATGGCAGCGGTGCTCTTTCTCTTGGTCAACGGCCGCATCATGGGCGCCAGTGGCCTCCTGGGCGGCCTCGTGGATCGCTCGGGTTGGGACAACCGATGGGAGCGGGTCGCCTTCTTGGTGGGCTTGGTGGCCGTACCCGGACTCATCGTGGCGTTCACCTCCGGCTCGCCGTCGACGCATCTCATCTCGAACCTCTTTGCCGTCGCCGCGGCGGGGCTCTTGGTCGGCATCGGCACCCGCCTGGCCAACGGCTGCACCTCGGGTCACGGGGTCTGTGGCATCTCGCGCTTCTCCATGCGCAGTATCGTGGCCACGATCATTTACCTCGTCGCTGGCGGCATCGCCGTGCAGCTCTTCAAGCACGGACTGGGGGTGATGTAATGAAACGCCATCTCTTCGCATTCTTGGCCGGTGGACTCTTTGGCACGGGCCTCTATCTCTCGGGCATGACCAACACCCAGAAGGTCATCGGTTGGCTCGATTTCTTTGGCGACTGGGATCCCACCCTCGCCTTTGTCCTCACGGGCGCCATCATCCCCATGGCCGTCGCCTGGTCAATGACCAAGGCGCGTCCGGTCTCGCTCCTGGGCACCCCCCTTCCCTCCAAGCCGGCCACACGCATCGACCCCAACCTCGCCGTGGGCTCGGTCCTCTTTGGCGCCGGCTGGGGACTCGCCGGCTTGTGCCCAGGGCCGGCCATGGCCTCCGTGACCTGGGGCGGCACCGGCGGCGCCCTCTTCCTCCTGTCTATGATCGTGGGCATCGTGATCGCCCCGCCCATCCGCAAAGCCTTGGCGGCGCGCGCGCCGCAGTGAGGAGCTCGCCATGGAATTCCGCCACTTGACCCCAAGCTACGCCGTCAGCCCTCAGCTCACCCCCGAGGACATCCCGCACATGCGCGCGGCCGGCTTCACCGTACTCATCAACAACCGCCCCGACGCGGAGGTGCCGGCGGCGATGCAAGGCGAGGCCATGCGGGCCGCCTGTGTGGCCCATGGCGTCACCTATGTTGAAAACCCCGTGGTCGGTGGGGCCATCACCATGCGCAACGTCCGCGACCAAGGCGAGGCCATCGCCACCGCCACTGGCCCCATCCTGGCCTATTGCGCTTCGGGCAACCGCTCGGCCATCACCTGGGCCTTGAGTCAAGCGGGCACCCGCGCGACGGAAGAGCTCATCACCGTGCCCGCGCGCTTTGGCTACCAGCTCGAGCCCTATAGACCCCAACTCGAGGCCCTGGCCCGAACCCGTCCTCACCTCTAGGCTCGGCCCCAGCGCGGTCGCCACCATGCTCAAACGCATCTTTCCCATCCTCGCCTGGGGCGTCCAGCTCAACCGGGCCACCCTTGGCAAAGACCTCATGGCCGCCTTGGTGGTCGCGGTGATGCTCATTCCGCAGGCGATGGCCTACGCCATGTTGGCCGGTCTTCCACCACAAGCGGGCCTCTACGCCTCACTCGTCCCCCTCCTGCTCTACGGCGTCTTCGGCACCTCCCGTACCCTCGCCGTTGGCCCCGTGGCCGTGGTCTCCCTGATGACGGCCGTCGCCATCAGCGAGGTGAGCCCACCTGGCAGCGCCGACTATCACTTGGCAGCGCTGACCTTGGCGCTGCTGTCAGGGGCCTTCATGGTGCTGATGGGGCTTTTGCGCCTGGGCTTCCTCACCCAGCTCTTGAGTCACCCCGTGATCTCTGCCTTTATCAGCGCCGCGGCCATCCTCATTGCCGGCAGCCAGGTGCGGCATCTCTTGGGCATCACCACCACCGGCAAGACCCTCCCCGAGCTCTTGCCTTCCGTCGCCGCCAACCTCTCCTCCACCAACGTCGTCACCCTGGCCTTGGCCAGCGCCGTGCTGGTTTTTCTGTTGTGGTCGCGGCGCGGCTTGGCGACGGCCTTGCGGCGCCTGGGCCTCGCGGCCGACTTGGCCACCCTCCTCGGCAGAAGCGCGCTCCTGGTGGCAGTGCTCCTCTCTACCCTGGCCGTGTGGGCCCTGGACTTGCCCAGTCACGGCGTGAGCGTGGTCGGCGCGATCCCCCGCGGGCTACCGTCCCTATCCCGGCCCGAATTCTCGTGGGAGATGCTCCAAGCGCTGGCCCTGCCCGCGACCATGATCGCCCTCATCGGCTTCGTCGAGTCCATCTCCATTGCCAAGACCTTAGCGGCCAAGCGCCGCCAGCACCTCGACCCCGACCGGGAGCTCATCGCCCTGGGGGCGGCCAACTTCGGGGCCGCCTTCACCGGGGCCATGCCCGTCACGGGCGGCCTGTCCCGTTCCATGGTCAACTTCGACGCCGGCGCGCAGACGCCCGCGGCGGGCCTTTTGACGGCCCTCACCGTCGCCCTGGTGCTCCTCTTTCTGACCCCGCTGCTCTACTTCCTGCCCCAGGCGACTTTGGCGGCCATCATCATCGTCGCCGTGCTCGCCCTGCTCGACCTCGAGACGCTCCGCCACACCTGGCGTCTCTCCAAGGCCGACGGCGCCGCCATGGTGACCACCTTCGGCGTGACCCTCACCCTGGGGGTCGCGGCGGGTCTCCTCGCCGGGGTGGGGCTCTCGGTCTTGCTGCACCTCTTCTTCACCACCCGCCCGCACATCGCGCGCCTGGGTCAGGTCGCCGGCACAGCCCACTACCGCAACGTGGACCGACATGCGCTGGTGACGGCCCCCCATGTGCTGGCCTTGCGCGTCGACGAGAGCTTGTATTTCCCCAACGTGGCCATTCTCGAGCGCCGGATCGGCGAAGACGTCGCCGCGCAACCCGAGCTCACCGACGTGGTCCTGGTATGCGCCGCCATCAACACCGTCGACGCTTCGGCCGTGGAGAGCCTCATGGCCATCAACCAGCGCCTCGCCTCCAGCGGGCTGCGCTTTCACCTCGCTGAGGTCAAAGGCCCGGTCATGGATCGCCTGCAGCGCTCGCCTCTCTTGCAGGCCCTGAGCGGGCAAGTCTTCCTCTGTCACCACGACGCCATGCAGGCCCTAGCCCCGGAGATCACGGCCACAGCCGACACCAGCCCTCGTTGCGCGCACCTGCAGCGGACAGGCACGGCCCCCCAGGGCTAGCCGCGCTGAGGGGGGCCACTGCGGTGCGTCACGCCTTTGGCCCGTGGCTCACGAAGACAAAGCGGTGCAGGGCCCAAGTGAGGGCGAAGATCGCCAAGCCCATCAGGGGGTAGAAGCTTTTTAGCGTCCAGCCGTCGGAGCCGGCCACGGCGCGATAGAGTCCTGCGCCGATGACCACGGCGCTGACCAGCAGGTAAAAGAGGGGCAACCAGGGGTAGAGGGTCGCCTGATAGGGGGCCTCTCGCCCATCGCGCCGGCGGATGACGAAGAGGGCGATCATGGTCAAGGCCCCCATGAGGAGCATGGCCACGCTGGTCAGCTCCAGGAGCAGCTCGAAGGTCCCCGTGAGCACCAGCGCGAGGGCCACGGCGGCCTGCAGGGCCAGGGTGCGGTGCGGCGTGGCAAAGCGAGGATGGAGGCGGCCCACGGAGGCGCTCAGGGCCCCGGCGCGGGCCATGGCCCAGCCGACCCGACCGCCGGCCAGGATGGTCGCGTTGAGGGAGCCCAAAAGGGCGAGGGCGATGATGAGGGTCACCCCGTAGGCGACCCACCCGCCGCCCAAAGCCTGGGCCGTGGCGGTCCCGGCCTCGAAGGCCTGCGGCAGCCCGTCGATCCCCAAGACGAAGAGAAAGGCGCCGGCCATGATCAAGTAGAGGAGGGTGATGATCACCGTGCCGCCCAAGAGGGAACGCGGCACGGTGCGGCCGGGATCCTTGAGCTCGCCGCCCACATAAGCGATGGCGTTCCAGCCGGCGTAGGCGAAGTAAATCGCCAGAATGGCCCGGCCAAAGCCAATGACGGGCTCGCTGAGCTCGGCGGCCGCAGCGGGCGGCGGCGCTCCCTCGGCCAAGAAGAAGATCAACACCGCCGCCAAGCCAAAGAGCAGCACGGGCACCACCGTCAGCAGGACCTGGGTCCCCGCCGACAGGCGCGTGCCGAGGACGTTGAGCCCGGTGAGCACCAAGATCAACAGCACCCCAATGGCGCGGGCCCAGGTGACCTCGATCACCCCAAAGGAGAGCAGCACCTGCCCCGGATCGAAGCTCACGGCGGGTCCCAAGAGCACGGGGAGCTGATACTGGGCCAGGGGCACGGCCATGGTGGCCACCGAACCGGTAAAAACCCCGATGAAGAGCACCCAGCCGGCGGCAAAAGACACGGAGGGCCCAAAGGCCTCCCGCAGAAAGACATAATCCCCACCAGCGCGGGGAAAGCGCGTCCCCAGCTCAGCGTAGGCCACGGCGCCGGAGAAGGCGATGAGGCCGCCCACCACCCACACCGCCAGATAGCCCAGCGCCGACGGCAGGTGGCTCGCCACCTGGGAAGGCGTCAGAAAAATCCCGATACCCAGCATCGACCCCACCACGATGGCCAAGGCCCCCATGGTGCCGATCACCCGCGGTTGGCCCGCCTGGCCTGAGTGCTCTTCTGCTTCCATCTCTCTCTCTGCGCTGCGCGTGGGTCGACGAACGCGGCCATCCGGCCGCAAGCAGCCGCCCTGTTGGCGCGGCTGACGTAGGCATGGTCCTTCTGTATCATAGGCGAGTTGTCCTTGGGTAGCGCCGGCCCTCGGCACGCGTCTCCTGCGGGGCACATGCTGCTGATGGCTTGTTCGCTTTCTCGCCGCGCTGGCGCACCCAAGCCCGCGGACCTGCCTGGCTCCTCCTGGCTCCCTCCTGTCGCGACAACTTTCCCCAGAGGTCAAAACATGGACTCTCCTGCGCGCGTTGGCTCCTCCCTGGCGGCTCTCATCGTCCTGGCCCACCTAGCCCTTGGCGCCGGAGCGGCCTGGGCCCAAGACCCGCTCCCCGAGTCCTACTGCAAGGCCCTGGAGGTGGCCTTCCAGAGCCGGCTCGCTGCGGCCACCTATGCCTGCACCCAAGACAGCGACTGCAGCAACCGACCCGGCGGCATCGAAGGCACGGGCTGCGGCTCCGTGGTCGACAAGACCACCGCCCAGGACCTCTTTGCCATCTACACGGTCATTCAGCGTGACTGCGGCCTGGCCTTCTTGTGCGCACCGGAGATTTCCATCCCCGTCTGTGTAGGCGGGCGCTGCCAACAACGACTCAGCCCCCCGGAGAGCCAAATCACCCCTCCGATAGAGGGCGATCGCTTGCCTCCTCACGCCGTCATCGACCTCCCGAATGATCGCTACCTGCTCGAAGTCTATGTCCACTTCGATCACGCGCCCAGCGATGCCAAGGCCGCCGCCCTGCGCGAGGCCGCACTCGCCCAGGTCAACGACCTCGTCCCCTGCTTCGCCAACGAGAAAGACGCCAAGATGGCCTGCTTGGAGCTCACCCCAGCCGGCCGAGGCAAAATCGACGTGGACGTATCCTGCATCCCCATGAGGAACAACCGCCCGGAGCACCCAGACTTCGTCGCTTGCATCAATGAGGCTGTGGCCCAATGGCGCATCGACGGCCTGCGCAAGCGCGACGGCCTCTCGGTCTATCTGAACCGGGTCGATCAGCGCCCGCAACCGAAGCCGTGAACGCCGCCCCGGCCTGCAGTGAAAACGACGCAGCGTGAGACCCAGCGGACCTTCTCTGCAATCTCCCAACTTTCTTCTTGAAACCCCTGGCCCTTGGGCGGAGAATCCCCGGGCCATCGACCCCTCTTCGAGAGGAGTCTCGCGTGGAGGTTTTTTGCCATGAAGTCCCTGTCCCTGTGTCTCTGCCTCTTTGCTCTACTCCTCGCAAACGCCTGCGACGACGAGAAACCCAACACCGCGCCAGACGTCCTCGATGTGAGCGATTCCGGCCCGGAGATCCCCACCCCGACCCCTGACGCGGTCGACACGGACACGCCATCGCCAGAAGATCTGAGCGACACCACCGACACGGTCGACCTCGCCGAGGATCTCCCGCAGGACGTCGATCTCAGCGACACCGGCGAGGACACTGTCGATCCTCTCGACGCATCCGATCTCAGCGACACCGCGCCTGAGCTCCCCGAAACGGACCTCGTCGCGGACACCGTGGCGGACGTCGGCCCCATCCTCAATTGCGCCGAGATCAACGCCACCTCTTGCTTGGCCAACCCCAACTGCCCCAGCCAGCTTCGCTGCGAGTCCATGAGCGACTTTCGCGAGGTGCGCTGCTGCGTCCCCGGAGCGCGGGGCACGGCTGAGGCCGGCGCCACCTGCATCGACGACGAAGACTGCGCCTTCGGCCGCTGCATCACCCGCGACGACGGCGCCTCCTTCTGCTCTGGGCCCTGTGGCGGCGACATCGACTGCCCCGCCTATATGTTCTGTAGCGATCTCTTCGCCTGGTGCGTCCCCAAAGACGCCGACTGGCAACCCCAGTTCTGCTACGAGATCTCCTCGACCCAGTGCTACTACAACGACAATTGCAGCGACGACCAACGCTGCGAAGACGTCTCCACCAGCGGTGAGCCACTGCTCTGCTGTCGCCCAGGGCCTCGAGGCACCAAGACGGTGGGAGAGAGCTGCGCCTCTGGCAATGAGTGCGCCTTTGGCCGCTGCCTCGATGGCCTGTGCAGCGCCGAGTGCGACTACGGCGACGACCCCTGCCCGCGCCCCCTCATGACCTGCAACTTCATGAGCGGTTACTGCGAGCGCTCCTGAGGCCCATGGCAGCTCTTGCCCGCGACTTTTCGCCACGTTGACAAGTCCCAAAAAACCGGCAACCCTACCCGCGTCGTATGCAGCGCTCGCCCGCTCGCCTATCAGCCTCTGGCGCTGGGGACAAGTGCCTACGATCACGAATTTTTTCCAACCGGACTGCGGCCCTGCGTCAGCGCTCGGCCCCGGCCCATCAGCGCAACCCAGCAATCAAAAAAGGATACAATCATGCGCACCCTCATCGCTTTCCTCGCCGTTTTGCTCTTCGTCTTCGCCGGCTGTGAGTCCAAGACCGAAGCCCCCGCCAAGAAAGAAGACCCCAAGAAACCCGCCGCCGAGAAGCCCGCTGGCGACGAAGCTCCCACCACGGATGAAGCCCCCACGGGCGACGAAGCGCCGGCCGCTGGCGCGGGCCTCCGCATCGAGTCCCTCGGCCTCACCATCGATCTGCCCGCGGACACCATGCTCTCTGACGTCATCGGCGGCGGCACGGGTGCCATGATCATGGGCGGCCCCGTGGGCGCCATGACGGTCCAACTCGCCACGGACAACACCCCGAGCACCATCGAAAAAGCCAAAGAAGACGCCGACATGTATGGCCCGCAAAACCTCAACGAGGAGACCCTCGAGGACGGCTGGGTCCTGACCTACACCAACGAAGGCGGCATGGGCACCAACTACTGGATCACGGCCTACCGCACCATCGACGAGAAGGGCATCTCCTGCTCCTCCACCGTCTCCACCGAAGACCAGCAGAAGGCCGTCGTCGCCGCCTGCAAGAGCCTCAAGCCCTAAGGCTTGGCACCCCAACGCTGCCCCTCTTCGGATCCACCTCCGCTGGGGCAGCGCCGCGGGCGCTGCGCACCATCATGGCGCAGCACCACCACGATCCTGCGTTCTTCTGAGGACCAGGCAAAGCGCGCGGGAGCATGATGGCTAACATGCCCCAGCACCAGCTCGTGCTGGACCCGGGACCTCTGCGCCGCTAGACTTGGGCCCGTGGTTCCCAAGTCCGTCGCACCGGAGACCCCATGCGAACCTTCGTCCTGTGCCTCATTGGAAGTCTCGCGCTCTGCCCTTCGCTCACCCTCGCCGATGAAGAGGCCCCCGTGACGCTCATCCTCAGCCTGAAATACGTCCCGACGGAGTGGGAAGCGCCGCCGCCACCACCACGGCGACCGCCGCCCATGACCATGGAGGCCTTTGCCCAGGGCGTGGTCAGCGCCGTCACCCCCGTCACCATCGACTCCATTCTGCCCACGACCTTGCGCTATGACTTCGTCATCGAGGGCGGCGGCACTTTTACCACCGTCGAGGCGCTCCAGGACTTCCTCCGCACCCAAAAACCGGGGACACGCCTGATCTGGGACCCGGGCTGCGCCCGCATGGGCACCATGCCCCTCCTCGACGATCCAGAAGGCATGGCCGCCTTCCGCGCCTTCTGCGCGTCTATTGGGATTGACTTCGAGCTGGTGCCGTCGGGCTAGACGCAGCCGCCGCCTTGCGCCACCACGGGACGATGGCGCTGGTCTGCCGCATGTAGACGCCGTAGGTGGGGTAACGCGAAGCGGTGATGGCGTCGGTGAACTTCGTCGAACCCACGAAGAGGAGGCTGAGCATCACCGGGCCCAAGAGGCTCCAGTGCACCGCCAGGCCCGCCGCAGCGATCCCGACGCCATAGATCGCCCACCAGAAGCCCAGCTCACCGAAGTAGTTGGGGCGACGGCTGTAGCGGAAGAGGCCCGCCGTGGGATAACCCGTCGCCACGTCGGCCACCCAGCGGGCATAGCGCGGCGCCTGGACATCCACCGCCGCGGCGTCGCCCCCAGCGCGCAGGGCCGCCTTGACCCGGTGGAAATCCCAGCGCTGCTGATCGGCCAGAGTCTCATAGACCAAGAACGCCAGCCCGAGCAGCGCCGCCAACCACAAGCTCAGCCCTGAAGCCACCTGCCCAGCCGTGCTGTGCAAATAGAGGCCGTAGAGGGGCAGGGTGAAGAGGAGAAAGAGGCCAATCTGATAGGCCGAGATGAAGAGCAAGCTGAAGAGGTGCCAAAAAATCTTGGGCTTGATGCGCGCACGCAGGATGGGCCAGCGATAGTCCTCATAGTGACTGTAGCCACCCCGGCGAGCGAAGTTGAAGGTCAAGCGGGCCCCCCACAATGTGACCAGAGCCGCCGCCACCCCCATGGGCAGCCAAGCCGCGCTCTCCGCCATGGCGCGCCAGGCGTAGTACCAGGCGAAGCCAATGGGGGCGGTGCTCCACAGGCGGTCGACCCAGGAATAATCGCCGCTCACCGTGCCGGAGATGAAGGTGCTCAAGACCAAGCCGCCGGCCACCAAGCTCAGCACCCATAAGGGATCGCCAGCCGTCCACAGCCCCGCCACGGCCGACCAGCCGCCGGCACCCAAGGTCAGCAGGGCCAGCACGAAGAGCATCGATAGACCAAGAAAAAGGATGTAATTTTTCATCTCAAACCAATACCATTCTTCTACTTATCGCATCAACGAAACCACGAACCTGAGAGCCCCCCGCCGCTCCTCACGGCGCAGGCCTCCTATCCGGCCGACGGCTCCCTTGTCAATGGCGTACCCCTGAGAAGACGCGCGGCACGCCGCCGGCCACGGCGTGGCCTACCGCAGAATGAAGACCAGAGGGTAGCGCACCGCCACGGGTGGCCCCTGGTGCCTCGCAAAGGCCCACTGGCCGATGCCGTCGATGATACAGTTCTCCACGGTCAGGTCGTTCAAATCGGAGACCGCAATGCGCACCTCGTGCACCGTCCCATCGGGCCGCACCCACCAGCTCACCTCCAGGGAGCCACTGAGGGTGGGACGCCGGGCCAATCCCAGCAGATAGCAGCGGCGAAACATGGCGTGGTGGCGCTGGACCATCCGGCGGATATGGCGCTTGTCCAGCGCTGAGAGCAGCGGCGCGGCGGCCTCTGGACTGGGCGCCACCTCTGGCGTCACGCCGGGCGCCTCCGGCGGGGCCAGGGTGGCAGGGCTCATGGCCGCCCCACCGCAGGCCCACAGGCCGGCCACCCAGGTGATGGCCAAGGCACGCAGCCACAGCCACCCCCGGCGCGGGCGCCCCGGCTCCACGGCTAACGCGGCGCCGCTCGCGCCGCCTCTCTTCTCCCTGGTGCTCACCACAAGCCACCCCACTCGCTTGCGCCAAAGCGGCGCCCCACTTATCTTGCCTGCAAACGTCAGCGCCTGTCACGGCCGCGCACCGCCACAAGCAAGCCGAGTCGCCCCATGTTTTGTCCTGCCTGCCAGAACCCCGTCACCGCGTGGCAATCGCCCTGTCCCACCTGTGCCCGCCCCGTGCCCATCGGCGATCGCTGGGTGCTCCAGCGCATCCTCGGTGAGGGCGCCTCGGGCCACACCTGGCTGGCGCTAGACATCCGTGATCAGAGCTCGGTGGCCATCAAAGAGCTCGCCGTGCACCGGGCCCGCTCCCTCAAGGCCATCGAGCTCTTCGAACGCGAGGCCAAGGTCTTGAGCGCCCTCGACCACCCGGGCATCCCCAAGTTCATCGATCACCTCGTCGTCGAGGGCCCCGGCTCGGTCCAGCTCTACCTCGTCCAGGACTACATCGAAGGGAGCACCCTCACCCTGGGCCAGGGCGACGAGAGGGAGACCGTATCCATCCTGGCCGAGCTGTGCGAGATCCTGGTCTACCTGCACGGCCGCCGCCCCCCATTGATCCACCGCGACATCAAGCCGGCCAACGTCATGCGGCGTCCCGACGGCCGCCTGGTGCTCATCGACTTCGGCGCGGTGCGCCAGGTGGTGCGCGAGAGCCACGCCGGCGGCTCCACCGTGGCCGGCACCTTTGGTTACATGGCGCCCGAGCAGTTGCGCGGCCAGGCCACCCCGGCGAGCGATCTCTATGCCGTCGGCGCCTTGGGCGTGGCGCTCTTGGCCGGGCGCGACGCGGCAGAGGTGGTCGATCCCATCCGGCCCCAGCGCTGGCAAAGCGAGGTGGCCATGTCGGCGCCACTGCGGGACTTCCTCGCCAAGCTCCTCCAGCCCGACCCTGAGCAGCGCCTGCAGTCGGCGGCGGCCGCCGCGACCCAAGCGCGCCGTCTCTTGGCAGCGCCCGACCTCGGGACCCTGGTGCCGGCCGCGTCGGGGGCGAGGGTGTCCCTACCAGGCCCGAAGCGAGCGCCGCCGCTTCCTGCTCCCGTGCGCACTGCCGACGACGCGGTGACGACGCGGCGGATTCGGCGCGAGCTGCGCCGCCTGCGCTGGCAGGATCGCTGGCGCTTCCTCGACACCATCACCCTGTTGTGGAGCCCATCCTTGGCGCTGCCCCTGCTGATCGGGGGGAGCTTGGTGCTCCCGGACTTGTTGAAGGGTTGGCTTGGGCAGCGCCCGCCTTTCGTGTCGAGCGTCTATCTCGTCCTCGGCGTGATCGTGCTGTGGTACGCCGTGGCGTTCTTCTGCCGCACCCACGCGCGCTGGCGGCATCCGTGGGGCAGCGGCGCGCTCCATGGCGCCTTCCTCCAGGGTTGGCAGAGCGACGACCGAATAGAGGCGCGCTGGCGGGCCTATGTCGCGTCGCGGGAGCGCGCGCCCTACTTCGACGACCATCATTTGCAGGACGCCACGGCGAAGCTGGGTGAGAGCTTGCTCTTGGTGCCCCTGCTCGAGGCGCGGGCCTATCGCCTGCATTTGGAAAAGCGCCATGCCGACGCGGCGCACTTGCTGGAGCGGGGTCTCGGCATCGTCGAGGCTGAGCTCGGCGCGGGCTCGGTCATCGCGTTGGCACAGGCGCAGCGTTACGCCGTGTTGAGCTGGCAGGCCACGGGGCACCGGGAGCAGGCGGTGGCGCCTGCGCCGCCATTGGTGGCCACTTACCTGGCAACCCTCACTGTGGCTGGCCTACATCCTCATCACCGCCTTTGGCGGCGCCCTCGTTGGCATGGTGGGGACCTCCCTCCTCACCGCCCTCGGCCTCTTGCCCGCCAGCGCCCAAGAAAACCCGCCCCTGCTGCCCTTCATGTTGGGCGGCGCCCTCTTGCCTACGGTCGTCGCCCTCTTCGTCAAGCTCCTCTGGCCCGTTCAGGTGCCCCCCCGCGACTGGACCCGCCTCTACCCCCACTTCGACCAAGAGTGGCCCCATGATCACCCCCTCAGGCCCCACCTCATCGAAACCTTGGAGCGGGTGTGGGCCGACGGCCTCGAGGGACCTCGGGTGGCCGACGCCGTCGTCCGCCTCGAAGCCCAAGCGTCAGCCCTGGCGCTCGTAGAAGGCGTGACCTGGACCCAGACGCGCACCATCGCGTCCCGCCTGCGCCGCCTCTCCAGCAAGGGCGCGCAGAACGGCAGCAACACCTCGGCCCAGCTCATTCAGCTCGGCGAGCTGCACACCTTGCGCGCCTGGTTCGCCGAGGCCGTCCTCGAGAACATGGCCACCCTCAACGCCCTCCCCGTCGATCACCCCGAGCGGCGCGCCTTTCTCTACGAGCGCCAGGCCACCCTCGCCCTCAGGGCCAAACTCGAGGA
>Ga0334883_1001864_pt1 | contig 28751 bp, 21 predicted proteins | sample GraSluR1_MG_6_FD_207230 | JGI IMG/M metagenome (GOLD analysis project Ga0334883, IMG submission 207230) | Sludge microbial communities from methane-producing bioreactor in Wageningen University, Netherlands - Granular Sludge_09_05-R1 | ecosystem: Engineered > Bioreactor > Anaerobic >...
AAGACTGCTCCTTGTCTTTGGGATAACCTCCTTGTACAAACGACGTTATACCAAAAAGAGCAGTCTTTTTCAATTCATCGGTGAGAAATGCGGGTTAGGCGAGCTTTTGGGTTATTTGTTGATTTTTATGGGCAGCATAGAGGCGGTTTGTCAACAGAGGGAAAACGGGGATGAGGCTGTTTAAGTCTTGGCACAGGCGACAGGCGTTCATGAAGCGAGACCTCCGGCGGCGGCACCTGTTCCGGCTGTGGGGTCACAAGCTGTTTGCGGACGTTCTCTGGAAGATAGACAAGAATGCCATTGCAGGGGGGCTGAGTCTGGGGCTGTTCGTGGCGTTCATGCCTGCGATCGGTTTCCAGATGATCCTTGCGACAATCGGCGCCCTTTACTTCAAGGTGAACCTTCCGATCGCGCTGGCGGCGTGCTGGGTAACGAATCCGCTGACGGCGTTTCCGATTTATACGGCGGCGTGGCGGCTGGGCAAGTATATCCTCGAGGACTTCACGCCGTTACGGGAGCTATTCGATTTGTATAATCTCGACGGTCGCGGCGTGCGGTTCGTGCTGCAGGGGATTTACGTTTGGACGGGTTCGTTGGTGTTTTCGCTGGTTTCGGCGATTGGTGCGAATATTTGGGTTCGTACCGCGTGGAATATCGGCGACCGGCTGCACAGAGGTCTTGAGGGGACACGTCCGGAGGAGGACAGCGATGACGACTGAGGCGGCGGCTTGCTTCAGGGCCTGTGCTTAAGCGTCCAGACTGCTCGCTGGATTTTGTCGAAGTCTGGATTGTTCTGGGCCGCAAGGACAGAATCCATCCTGCCTTCGGCGAATTCGATGGTCTTGCGATCCTCCCATTTCCAGTATTCGGCACTGTTGTCGGCGAGCCCGACTGTCGTGCCTTCGCCGTGGCGCAGGGGAACGCCGTCCCACCACTGGATGCGATTGGGCCAAATGGTCCAGCTTTCGGTGCTTGCGTAGCCTTCATCAATAAAGACCATGCGCGTGCCGGGACTCTTAAGATCGTTGAGCTTACGAACGACGGGTGCTGCAAAACCGGGGAAATCCCAGTGACCGTTCATGGAATCTACGATAGCCGAGGTCCGCCACTGGTTGCGGTCGCCAACGGGACAGCGGTACACCTTGATGCTCTCGGTATAGGGATAGAGCGCCCCAAGGGTGATACAGGCTTCATGAGCGTTTACATTGTCCTGAGCGCCATCCCACCAGCCGGCCCAGGAGGGATCGTCATGATATGCATTAAGGACCATCTGGAAGACACCGGTACTTACTTCCTGGACGCGTGCCGTCTTTGCGCTTACGATCTTGCTGTCGTTTTCCTCCGCATACAAGACCCACGCAATGCCGAGGCCGTGGGTGTGGGCCAGGCAGACGGCTCGCTTTGCATGTTCCTTCGCCATGTTGAGAGACGGGGTAAGGATGGCAAGTAGGAGGGCAATAATTGCGATGACGACGAGTAATTCTATGAGCGTAAAGGCATTTGCACGCTTATTCACGGTCCTTGTCCTCCAGACAGTACGCGGCACGTTTCGGATCTCACAGCCAAATTATACCCCGCCGGCCGGCGACGGTCAAATGATTTTCCGTTTGCTGAATCCGCGTTCGCCGCTTACCATTGCTTGAATCGTGTTTTGTGATGACTATTGGTTAGAAAGGCTGAGAGATGAAGAAGGCGGCGGTTCCGGTATTAATTGTTTGTGTGGCTGTGCTCATAACTTCCTGTCGTCAAGAGGCCGGCCGGGGGCGAATATGCGCCAGTCCGGCGTGGCAGCCGCTGTTTTCGGATGACCTTTCGAATGCGGTGTTCCCGGATGGGGTCTGGACAGTTACGGATGGAGTGCTGACGGCAAGCGAGGACCAGATGATCTGGACGACACAGCAGTACGAGAACTTCATTATCGATCTGGAGTTCAAGACTGGAGAGGCCGCCAACAGCGGGGTGGTAGTTTACTGCACAGACAGGGATGACTGGATTCCCAACAGCGTGGAGGTGCAGATCGCCGACGATTTCGCAAAGCAGTGGGCCGAGAGCCCCAGGACGTGGCAGTGCGGGGCGATCTTCGGTCGGCTGGCGGCGTCCAGGAGCGTGGTGAAGCGGCCTGGCGAGTGGAACTCGATGACCGTTGCCTGCCGGGGGCAGAATATCGTGGTGGTGCTCAACGGCGAGAAGGTGACGGAGATGGATATGTCGCTGTGGACCAGCGCGACCAAGAACCCGGACGGCAGCGATATTCCGCCGTGGCTGAGCAAGCCGCTTGCGGAACTGCCGACGAAGGGCTACATCGGCCTGCAGGGCAAGCACGGCGGGGCGCCGATCTTCTTCCGCAACGTACGCATCGCAGGGGCTCACTACTGCAATGAATAAAGGCGGGCTCATTCCTTCATTTTGAGGCGCACGATTATCGAGCGCGAGAAGTCGGGCAGGATGATTTTGCCGTCGCTTACGGGGAGGTCGGTGTGGGTGTCGGCCCACGGGTCGTAGATGGCGGCGCGGGCGGCGGGGCCAAGGCGTGCGGCGGCGAGGTCGAGGGTCTCGCCGGAGAGTTTTCGCGGGGGTTGGCGGTCGGCGAGTTCGGTTTGCCACGTGTTGCCGGTGTCACGGCACCACGCAATGAAGGTGTTTTTGCCTTTGAGGGCGTAGACGCGGATGCGGCCCTGGTCGAGGCGGACGGGTTCGAATGCCTCTGCTGGCGGGTCGAGGTCTTTCACGGCGGCGGCGAAGCGGCCGAAATGCCACCAGATGTTGCGGGCGTCGATGTACCTGTCCCAGTGCCAGCAGTGGCCGCTGCCGGCGGAACCCGCGAAGAAGGGGGCGAAGAGCACGTCGTGGAGGATGATGCCGGCGTTGTCTTCGTCGTAGAGTTTGAAGGGTCCGGCGTGAGATGGCTCGACGGCGCCGCCTTCGGCGAGGAGAATGGGCTTGCCGGGCTGGAAGGCGCGGATCTCGTCGACAGCATCGGCGGCGAGGACGTCGACGGGGCCTTTGCAGACTGAAAGGCTTGCGCCGAGGTCGAGGTAGCGGTGGACCTGCGCAACGTCGTTGTTGGGCATGCACGAGAGGAGGCGATAGAGCGGGCGGACGCGGTCGTTGTCGAAACTGCCGAGACTCTGCGTGGCGAGGTTGCGGGAGAAGCGTTTATGGAGGGCGTCGAGCATTATGACGGTCCATTCCATCTGTCTGGAGGCCTTCTCGACAGTGACGCCTCCTCCGGTGCCGCAGTTGACTTCGTTCCAGAGTTCCCATGCGAAGATCGATGGGTGGTCGCCGTAGCGGTCGCGGTACCAGTCGAGTTTACGCAGGAATTGCCGGCGGGACTTCTCGCCGGCGAAGAAGTCGCCAACGTCGGCGGCGGGACCGCCCAGCGAGACATGGTGGATGTTTTTGTTGGCCCAGCTTTGGCGTTCGCTGAAGAAGTGGCGGAAGTGCTCAATGGTGAACTTGACGCGGATGTCGTAGCGGCGGGCCATGTCAAGGACTGCATCGATGCGTTTGGCCTTATGGGCATCGTAGACGCCGCTTTTTTCATGCTCGACATCGAAGAAGGCGTGGCTGGCCCATATGCGGATGAAGTTGCCGCCGTTTTGCGAGAGCTTTTTCATCCAGGTATCCATGCGGGCAAGAGCTTCCGCCTCGTCGGCGCCCCAGGGGGCGATCATGTTGAGGCCGATCGGGATATACGGCTTGCCGTCGGATAGTTCGAAGTACCGGCAGTCGCGGGGACTGACCCGAACGAAAACACCAGACCCCATTGCCGAGGCGGCACAAGACAAAATGACCGTGAAGGCCAACAGCGGATTTGGCTTCATTAACGTTGTCCTTAAATAGATGCTTTTATATGCGATTATAGCAAACAGTGCGAGAGTCCGCAACACGGCTGATCGCGCCTAAACCCTTGACTTTCATGGGATTGCCGCTATAATGGTACTTTACCGTAAGGAGGCTGATCGAAAGAAAAAACCGGTGCCATGAGTTGAGGCCGCACACATCCAGAGAGGAGCCGCCAAAATGCCCAGACTCCAATTCAGAATCTCATTAGTACTTGCCACATTGGCACTCGTAATCATTTCGCAACCATCGGCGGCACTCGTCGTAAGCGAAATCATGTATAATCCTGGGGGCGAGAACGACTCAGGCCCGGAAGTTCTGGAGTTTATAGAACTCTACAACAACAGAGCTGTTGTCGAAGATATTGGTGACTGGTCATTCACCAATGGCATCGCCTACACTTTCCCCCCCGGCACCATGATGCCCGCTAAATCTTACCTCGTAATAGCACACAACCCGGCCGCCGTCGAAGCTGCCTATAATATCTCTGGTGTCCACGGACCTTACACCGGCGCCTTGAGCAATAGCGGCGAACGCATCGAACTCTCTGACGAGAGCGGCGGTATCGTAATTTCATTCAGATACAGCGACCGACGGCCTTGGCCCGAATCCGCTGACGGCGCGGGGCATTCGCTGGTCTTGGCCAAACGGTCCGGGGATCCTGAAGAAGCATCGAGTTGGGCGCCAAGCGCATTCATCGGGGGCACACCTGGCGGTCCTGATCAGGTCCACAGCGAGCCGGAAGATCCAACTTTGGAAACACTGGTGGACCTGGGCCATATAGGCCGCTATTTTAAGGGCATTGAGGAACCTTCGCCTGTCGGCGGCAATCCAACAATCGCCTGGACCGAAATCGACTTCGACGACGACCCGGCGACCACAGCATGGCTGGAAGGCCCGGCCGGCTACGGCTACAGCAACGATGCCCACGAGCTTGCATACATAAGAACCCTTCTGGATGATATGCGTTACAATTATATTTCCGCCTATTTTCGGCTGTCGTTCGAGTTAACTGCCGACCAATTATCGACTTTTTCGGAACTGCGGGCCGATGTGAATTACGACGATGCTTTCGTGCTGTACCTCAACGGTATACGAGTCGGCGATTCGGGCACTATTGTAGGCGATCCTCCACCATATAATCAGCCAGCGACCACCGCATCGGACTATCCTACTATGAGTTTGAATCTCACCGGATACTTGTCCTTGCTGGTGGAGGGAAAGAACGTTATTTCCATGCAGTTTCACAACTCGAACCTTGGCGGCAGCTCGGATGCGCTAGGCAGCGTGATTCTCAGAGCGGTCGTCGAACCCGGCGCCAGCGGCGCAGAGGACTTACGGTCGAGAGTGGTGATCAACGAGCTTCTCAGCATCGGCGAGACACCGGACTGGATTGAACTTTACAATCCCGGACCTGTATCGGTGGATCTTAGTAACTGCTATTTGAGCGACGATCGCTCAGATCTGCTTCAGTTTAAGATACCTGACGGAGTTGTATTGCAGCCGGGGGAGTTCTGGGCGGTCAGCCAGGGGACACCGCCCGAAGGCTTTCCTTTTGGGCTGAGTTCGACCGGCGAAATGGCTTTCTTGACGGTTGCGACAAATGGGCCTGAACCGCAGCCTATCCGTGTTCTTGACGCGGTCCGGTTCGGTGCCCTGCCGCCGGATGTGACTATAGGGCGATATCCCAACGGAGCGGATAACTTCGTAATGCTGTCGGCGCCCACTTTTTTGGGTCCCAATTCGTATCCCTTTATAAACGACATAGTGATCAATGAGATCATGTACAATCACGGGACACGCCACCCGGATCATAACACTGACGATTACGAATATATCGAGTTGTACAACAAGGGGTTGTCCGCTGTGATATTGGAGGGTTGGGCTTTCACAGATGGGGTAAGTTACGAATTCGGTCCCGGCGTGGTTCTTGAGCCCGACAGTTACATTGTGATTGCTGCCAACCCTGAATTCCTGGCAACCATATATGATAATCTGACAGTGGGTGTCAATCTATTGGGTCCCTGGGTTGGTCGGCTAAGCAATCGCTCGGAGCGAATACAGCTTTCATACCCGATCGTTGAGATTGATTCCGAGACAGGAGAACCGCAGACTCATATGGTAACGGCGGATGAGGTTACGTATTATGATGGCGGACGGTGGCCAGGCTGGGCTGACGGCAAGGGCGCCAGCCTCGAACGAATTGATCCGCGCGCTTGGGGTAACACGCCTGACGCCTGGGCCGACAGTGATGAATTCGCAAAGTCGTCATGGCAGCCTTTTTCCTTCAGCATTAGCGCCGGGGATCCTCAGTACACGCACGACACCGTAAACATTTTCGACATGATGCTTCTCAATGCCGGCGAAGTGCTGCTGGACGACATTCAAGTTACAATTAATGGGAGCCCTGTTCTGAGCAACGGAGGCTTTGAATCAGGATCAAGCTCCTGGCGATTTCTGGGCAACCACGTTCGGTCCTACATTACGTCATCGGGTCATGGTTCCGGTTCGCCAACCGCGCTTCATCTGATTGCCACGGGCCACGGAGACCCTGGCGCCAACCGCATCAACCAGTCCATATCACCAGTGACCGCCGGTGCGGTAACTCTTAATGGACGTGCTCGCTGGCTCAAGGGCAGCCGCTATCTTCTTATGCGCGTGGCCCGCGAGACGGCGCCGGTCCAGCCGCCGCGTCCGGCGCACGCGTTCGAACTGCCCGTGCCGCTCAACATCGGTACGCCCGGCAGGCAGAACACCGCCTACTCGCCGAATCGCGGGCCCGAGATCAGGAGTGTGCGACATGATCCCGTACTGCCATCGGCCGGCGAGCCGATTGTGGTGACCGCGCAGGTAACAGACGTCGACGGCGTGGATTCGGTAACGCTTTACTATCGTTCCGAGGGCCAAAGCACCTTCACCGCCGCTGCCATGTTAGACGACGGCCAAGGCAGTGATGCGGCGGCCCACGACGGCATATACACCGGGGTAATACCAGGCGCAAACGCCGGAACAATGCGGGCGTTCTACGTTGTTGCCTCCGATGCGACGGAATCAACGCGTTTTCCGACGCTCCTTCAGCCTACAGCCAACGTGCCGGAGCGAACGTGTCTGGTTCGGGTGGGGGATTCACCTGTTACAAGCCAGTTCCCCACTTACCGTGTGTGGATGTCCAACGCCGTTATTAGCGCTTTTACGTCTCGCCCGAACCTCTCCAACGAACTTATGGACTGTACCTTTGTGTATGGCGACACAGATGTCTTTTACAATTGCGGAATCCGTTTCAGGGGCAGTCCGTTTATACGCTCGGGCTCCGGCCGCGATCCGAGGGGACGGTATGCATGGCGCATCAAGTTTCCGGCCGACCAGAGGTTCCGAACGCTCGAGGAGATCAATCTTGACAACACTGAAGGCGGCAGCCGCGGACCCCTGCAGGAGCGCGCAAGCTACTGGTTCTATCGCAAGATGGGGCTGCAATACTCCTCTCAGGAATACGTCCGGCCGGTCATGAACGGCAGTGTGTACAACAGCTATGAAGACGTCCAGAAGATAGATGGTGAATACATTGACGTCTGGTTCCCCGAAGACACCGATGGGTATATTCACAAGATCGACGATTATTTCGAATACACCGCCGACGGCACGGGCTTCAGCAACCTTGACGAGGGCTTGAAATACGGCCCGTCTCATCCTTTGCTGAAGGAAACCTACCGCTGGGGGTTCGAAAAACGCGGCCAGCGTCAGAACGACACATGGGATCACCTTTTCGACTTCGCGGTCGCCATGAATACACCGTCCAGCAGTCCGGGCTATGAGACGGCAATCGAGTCCGTACTCGATCCGAGACACTTCGCCAAAGTGCTGGCGATTCGGCATGCCCTGGGCGACTGGGACAGTTATGGCTACAACCGTGGCAAAAACAACTATTTCTATTATGCCCCACAGGGGAATCGCTGGTATTTGCTGCCTTGGGATATTGACTTCACGTTGGGGTCAGGCAACGGGCCGACAACAAACCTGTTCTCAGTCAATGCCGGTCAGTTCCCTGAGGTTTATCAATTCTTCAATTATCCCAAATACCGCCGCATGTACCTTGAGGCGTTTGCTGAGCTGGTTGCAGGTCCATGGCAGACCTCTTACGGCACGGCTAACCCGCCTACAGCGTTTGACCGCTTCCTTGACGACTCAGCCGCAGCCCTTATCGCGGACGGTGCAGGTGACGGACGAAGAGACAGCATCAAGGCCTTCGTGCGAGATCGCCGCGCCTACATTCTTACACAGATACCGCCAATCACTTTTGAGATCACGACCAAGGATTTCTGTACGTCCTCGGAAACGGCGACTATTCAGGGTTCGGCGCCTTTGGGTGTGTCGCAGATTGCGGTTAACGGCATAATGGTTAATTCTTCATTTTCCGGCAACAATGTTTTCACTGTTGAAGCGCCCGTCGATATAGGGACCAATTTGCTCGTGTTGCAGGGCTTGAATTCACAAGGACAACCTGTGGATGGCGCAACCGACTCAATCACGGTTACACGAGTGCCGGGCATGGACGTAATCTCAGTCACGCCAAACCTGCTTTGCAACACGGGTACGGCCGCCTTGACCATTTACGGTAATGGTTTCCAGCCAGGCTCGCCGCTCAACGTGGCGCTGACAAGCGCGTCTGAGGAAATCGGCTTTGACGCTCTTTACGTACAGAACAACAGTGCGTTCGACCGTATCGATGCCGCCACCGTCCTGCTTAACGACCCGTCCGCCGGCATTGGTGACCCTGTGTATGCCGTACATGAGGTGATCAATCTCTACCAGACCGGCTCCGAGGGCATTTTTGTGCCAAGTGATCCTTTCGCGCCGCCGTTCAACGTCGGTGACCCGTCCAACTTCGCTGTTCGCTTCACCGGCTATATCTATGCTCCCTCACCGGGGGTCCGCTACTTTGGCGTTAACAGCGATGACGGCTTTGCGTTGTGGATTGATGGGCAGCTTGTGGGCGAATACGCCAACCCAAGAGGCCCGGCCACTACCGACGTCAACGGCAACAGTACCGCCGGGACAATGACTTTTGACTTCCCCGCAGCCGGCGCTTACTTCCTGCAACTGGACTACTTCGAAAACGGCGGCGGCGAGGAAATCGAGTTCTTCCAGACCAATTCCACCGGAGGCAATTGGCAGTTGATCAACGCAGGCTCTGAACTGATCGTCTATCGAGACAATGCAATACGTATAAATGCAACTAACGTGGTGGTGCGAAGCGACTCAAGAATTACGTGCGACATGAACCTAAACGGTGCTACAGCGGGTCTTTGGAGGCTTGTCTTAACGCCTGAGTGCGGCCAGACGATTGTCCCGGACGCTGTCAAGATTGTGGATCCACCCGAAGGAGCTCTTGCGTGGTCTATCTCCCCGGTCGATGACGCCGAGTCGGCGGGTTGGGAGCGAGGACCATTTTCGCCAAATGAACACCTCTATCTCCTGGTGAATGCCGGTATTGCGTCCGTCGAATGGTCAATTGCCAAAAATGCGGCCGTGGACTGGCTCGACCTGCCCCAGCCCCCGTTCGGGACTGTCAACCGGGGCGGCAGCCGAATGGTGGAAGTGCAGCTCAACGCCCAGGCCGAAAAACTGCCGCCGGGCGAATACATTTGTCCGCTGATCTTCTCAATACCGCCCTGTGCATCTGGAAGCCCCAAGAACATCAGCCGGCAAGTGCGGCTGACAGTTCATTATGCCGCCGATTTCAACCGTACCTTCAGAGTCGATTTCCATGACTGGCCGTACATGGCGGAATACTGGCAGCAGGATTGTACCCCACCGGACTGGTGCGCAGGGACAGATCTGGATCGAAGCGGCGGCGTGGGTGTCGCAGACCTCGCACTCTTTGCAGAGCAGTGGCTGATAGTCGGACCCTGACCGGCACAGACCTGCTGATCCTGAATACGTAAGCATGAACCTGCGCCGTATTTGCTCCAATGTCGGCATCCCCAGCACATTCTGCGCCCCCGCGCAGAAAAATTTGTGATTTTCAGCCAAACTTAAAACAAAAGAATTGAACAGCCGGTCACAGGTGACTATATAGTCATTTTATGAACACCAAGACGTCAAAACCAGCGGCCAACCGGACTCAGCGACGCTCGCGCCAGACGCGACAGCGGCTCAAGGCCGCCGCACTGGGAGTCTTTGCCGAGAAAGGCGTCGAAGCGGCGACCGTCGAGGATATCACCCAGAAGGCCGATTTGGGCAAGGGTACCCTCTATCGCCATTTCAGCGACAAGGACGACATCCTCGTCTGCCTTGTGGACGCAGCGGTTAACCACCTTCTGCAGCGTCTTATCAACGGTGTCGATGGACTGGATACCCTCGAAGACGTCCTGGAGCATTATCTCACAGCACACTATGAGTTTTATAACGAAAGCACCGAAGAGTTTATCCTTCTGTTCCAGGGCCGAGTCCTGCTCAAACTCCAGTCTGAGGCCCCGGGCGACCTTGAGGAGCCTTACATTCGATACCTGGAGACAATCGAGCAGCATGTGGCGCCGTACCTGTCGCCGCGTATCGATCCTGTCAAGATACGGCGGCTGGCATGTGCGGTAGCGGGGTTTATTTTCGGGTTCTTCTCGTTTGCAATGATCGGCATGGAGCCTGAAGAGATCGAAACGAGCATCAAACCGCTAAGGAGAGCGTTCGTCCGAAGTCTATGCACATTTCTGGGGCGGGAATAACGGGGCCCGCACGCTCAGTGATTCTATCACTCTTTATCAGGGGAACAAATCATGCAGAAGATGCACATTTTGTCTGACACCGCGGATCAGTCTGATGAACCTCCGCCGCTGTTGGCCCGAGAGGGCGGCGAAACGGACACGGCAGAGTGTCCGGCTAACTGGGACCCCCGGGTCCAGGCCAACGGATCCTGGGACGACTGGAAGTGGCAGATGGGCAACAGAATTCGCAATGTTGCCGGTCTGCTCAATTTTTTTCCAAACTACAAAAACACCCTCAGCCTCACGAGCGTGATCAAGAAATACCCCCTGGCGATCACGCCCTATTACGCCTCGCTGATTCAGCGCCTCGACGCTTCCGACCCAATCTATGCGCAGTGCATGCCGCAGGTGGAGGAACTTCACAATCCCGCATGTCTGAGCGAGGACCCGCTGGAGGAGAACGAAGACATGCCGGTCCCGGGGCTGGTCCATCGGTACCCGGATCGGGCTTTGGTCATCGCAACGACGACGTGTTCAATGTATTGCCGCCACTGCACGAGAAAACGTGTTGCGGGCACTCGCGAGGTCTCGATTTCCTCGGCGCGCCTCCGTCAGATCGTGGCGTACCTGAAGACGCATCCGGAGGTTTTCGACGTGATAATCTCCGGCGGTGATCCGATGACCATGTCCACCGAGGCTATAGATCGGGTGCTAAGCGCGATTCGTACTGTCCCCACTGTCTGCGTGATCCGCATCGGGACCCGTACGCCGGTCGTACTGCCACAGCGGATTACCGAAGACCTTGTCGCGATGCTGCGAAAGTACCATCCGATCTGGGTAAATACGCACTTCAACCATCCCAGCGAACTGACGGAGCAGGCGCGGCAGGCTTGCGGGCGATTGGTGGACGCCGGGATTCCCGTAGGCAACCAGTCGGTGCTGCTGCGCGGTGTCAACGACTCGCCGGAGGTGATGGAGCGACTCTGTCGCGGACTGGTGCGGATGCGGGTGCGTCCGTATTACCTGTTTCAGTGTGACCTGGTCAAGGGTGTCGAACATTATCGAACACCGCTGAGCCGAGGCATCGAGATCATGGAGTACCTGCGCGGGCGGATGAGCGGCATCGCCATTCCGCAGTACGTCGTCGACGCACCGCACGGTGGAGGCAAGATCCCCGTTCTGCCCAACTACGTCGTGTCGATGAGCCCAACGCATACGGTCCTGCGCAACTTCGAAGGCATGCTTGTGGCGTACCCGGAACCTTACGGCGGCACCGGCTACTGGGACAACGTGCCCTCAGGCCAGTCGGCGCCGGGCGTCTGGGAATTGGCCGGCGGCAAGAACAGCCACATAGAACCGGCATCGCTGCTTCGAAAGAACAGACGATGTGCGCACGCATAACCGGCGGGATGGACTGGCAATGATACGTTTCCTTCGTGTACATGGTACGATCCTTCCTGTCGACCGCCAGCGGGTTGAGCAGGTCCAGGCAATCTTCAGGCAGCGATTCGGCGCCGTCGCCGATTATGCCGACAAGATTCCGGACCTGCTCAACCAGCCTTTCAAGTTCGGCTACAACACCATCCTGATGGTCAGCGAGACCCACCTCGGCAATGTCACGGGCTTCTCGCTGGTGCTGGTCTTCCCCGAGATCAATAGCGCGCTGCTGGACTACCTTGCCGTAGGCCCGGGTAAGGCCAGCCGAGGTATCGGCGGAGCGATCTACGAGGTCACGCGCGAGCACCTGCAGCAATTGCGAGCACGGGCGCTCTATATGGAAGTGCTTCCCGACGATCCCGCCGTCGTGCACGATCCGGCTATGCTCCGCGAGAACCGCAGACGCCTGAAGTTTTACGAAGCCTACGGCGTCTTGCCGATCATCAACACCGAATACGAGACGCCCATAGGCGAATCGCCCGCGCCGTATCTGCTCTTCGACGGGCTCGGACGAAAGGAGCCGCTTAAACGCTCCGAATGCCGTGCCGCCATGCGCCTAATACTGCAGCGCAAGTACTCGCATCTCGTCGGACCGGAATACATAGAGCACGTCGTGGAGTCAGTCATAGACAACCCTGTCAGGCTTCGACCGCCCCGGTATGCCAAACCCGAGGAGAGCATGCCCGTCTCCGGACCCCGCCTCCAAAAGCCGTTTGCACTCGTCGTCAGCACAGGTCATATGGTCCATCACGTGCGGGACCGCGGCTATGTCGAGCGCCCGGCGCGTGTGCCGGTCCTGCGCGAGGCACTCATCAAGACCGGCCTCTTCAACGAAATCGAACCCAGACATTTCAAGGAATCGGACATTCGCAAGGTGCACGACGCCGACTTCGTAACGTATCTTAAGAACGTCTGCGAAAAGCTCCAGGGCACCCGACCAGTATATCCGTATGTCTTCCCAGTCCGCCGACCCGAGCGACGCCCCAAAGATCTCGCAGTTCGCGCCGGCTATTACTGCATCGACACCTTCACGCCGCTCGATCGAAACGCATACACCGCCGCACGCGAGGCCGTGGACGTCGCCCTTACCGCCGCGCAGGAAGTCCTGCACGGACGCATACTCGCGTTCGCCCTCTGTCGCCCGCCCGGACACCACGCCGAACGACGCGTCTTCGGAGGCTTCTGCTACTTCAACAACGCCGCAATCGCCGCCGAGCACCTCAGCGCCCACGGCAAGGTCGCAATACTCGACATCGACTTCCACCACGGAAACGGAACACAGGACATTTTCTACGAGCGTGCCGACGTACTCACGGTCTCAATCCACGGTCATCCCAACTTCGCATATCCGTATTTCTCCGGCTTCGCCGACGAGACCGGCGCCGGACCCGGTAAGGGGTTCAACCGCAACTTCCCCCTGCCCGAGGATGCCGATGAAGCCATGTACATGCAGGCCGCCGAAAAAGCCGTTCAGACGGTCGAACGATTCGCACCCGTCTTTCTCGTGCTCTGCGTCGGATTCGACATAATGAAAGGCGACCCCACCGGCAGCGTAGCATTGTCAGCTCGCTCCATGCAGCGCATCGGTTCGCTAATCGGACGCCTCCGTCTGCCGACACTGGTCGTCCAGGAGGGCGGATACAATCTTCGAAACCTCAGAACAGGCTCGGCAGCTCTGTTTGCCGGCATCGCCGAGTCAATACAGAAATGGAGCAACAATGAACATCGTTTCAAACAACAGTAACGGCGAGGTCCTTCACATCGGCATGACCTACGACCTCCGCAAGGACTATCTCGCCGCCGGCTGCAGTGAAGATGATGTAGCCGAATTCGACTCTGAAGAAACCATCGCCTCGCTGGAATGGACAATACGCAGCCTCGGATACACAGTCGACCGAATCGGAAACGTGCAGGCACTTTGCGCACGCCTTGCCGCCGGCGACCGATGGGACTTGGTGTTCAACATCGCCGAAGGCCTCACTGGCCGATGCCGCGAGTCCCAGGTGCCCTGTATCCTCGAAGCGTGGGGAATCCCCTACACCTTCTCCGACCCGTTCGTCTGCGCGCTCACCCTCGACAAGGCCTTCGCCAAGCGCATTGTCCGCGACGCGCTTCTCGCTACACCGGCTTTCAAGGTCATCGAACACCCCTCAGACCTTACAGACGTGCCGTTGCGATATCCGCTTTTTGCAAAACCGCTGGCGGAAGGGACCGGCAAGGGTATCGACCCAGCCTCGCGTGTGAATTCGCCGGCTGAACTGGCTGGTGTCTGCGGGAACCTGCTGGCGCGATTCAGACAGCCTGTTCTGGTAGAGGAATTCTTGCCGGGTCGTGAGTTCACGGCGGCAATCCTGGGTAATGGCCCGTGTGCCCGCGTCTTGGGCGTGATGGAGATCGAAGTAATTGACGATCCGCACACGGTTTACTCATATACCGCCAAAGAGGAATGCGAACATCTGGTCCGCTACCTGCCGTTCTGCGATGACCCGCTGTTCACACAAATCGAATCGCTTGCTCTTGGGTCATACCGCGCCCTCCAGTGCCGCGACACCGCACGCGTGGATATCCGCTGTGACGCCAACGGCATCCCGCACTTCATGGAGATCAATCCGCTGCCCGGCCTGCATCCGACACATTCGGACCTCCCAATGATCGCCACCCAGCAGGACATGAGCTATTCGGAACTGATTGCAACCATCATTACCTCCGCCTGTGAGCGTACTCACCAGAAGGCCGCTGCGCAGGCTGTGGCAATGCGCCCGGGGGTGCCGGCATGACCGAACCCGTCCTAATACTGTACAACTCGGTCGAGCCGCCCCCGCCTGACGGATCCGGCGCCGATTTTGCTGAAAGCCGCGCCGGAGTCTTGAACGAGGTCCGCGCCGTCGCAGAAGCCCTCCACACCCTGGGCATACCCTATGAAATTGATCACATAGCCCTCATTGAGGACCTTGCCGACGTGCTCGCCCGCCGACATCATCGAATTATCTTCAACCTTGTCGAGGAACTCCCCGGCGACATACAGGCCGCCTGTTACGTGCCGGCTCTCTGTGCCGCCCACGGTCGGCAGGTCACCGGCAGCGGAACGCCCGCCCTGCTCCTCGCACAGAACAAGTGGCACGCAAAGGCCGTTCTTGCCGCCGCTGGTGTTGCCTGTCCCGCAGGCACCACCGTCTTCCCAGGCCATACCGCCAATTTCGAGCTGCCCCCAGGCAGATACCTCGTCAAACCTGCCTGCTGCGACGCCAGCGAAGGCATCGACAGTGACTCCGTCGTCGATTGGCCGGGACCCGACGTTCAGGCCGCGATCCGACGTGTCCACGAGCGCTTCGCACAACCTGCCGTCGTCGAGCAGTTCATCGCCGAAAGAGAGCTGAACGTATCGGTTCTGCAAACAGGCTCCAAGGTCGAAGTGCTCGCAATTGCCGAAATCGATTTCAGCGCATTTGACGAGCAGCGGGCCCGAATCGTCGACTACTCCGCCAAGTGGCACGCTGATTCGTTCGCCTACAACAATACGCCCCGCATGATCCCCGCGCCCATATCGGAAGCCGCCGCCAGGCGGGTGCGCCGCCAGGCCCTTGCAGCATGGCATGCAGTCGGATGCAGCGATTACGCACGAGTGGATTTTCGCATGGATAACGAAGAGAAGACATACGTGATTGAGGTTAATCCCAATCCCGACATATCCCCGGACGCGGGCTTTGCGGCCGCACTCGAAAAAAATGAAATTAATTATGAAAGTTTTGTCGCCGTGTTGTACGATAATGCCTTGGCTGGGCGCACGTGCAGCATGCCCCGGCAGGCGGATGGGTAAGGTGAACAGGTATTATGTTGGCAAAGCCTTTGACTGCGGGGATACGACGGGCCCGGCCGGAAGACCGGGCCTCGGTATTGGGGCTGATCGAGAAGACCGATTTTTTCAGACCGGACGAACTAAAGATCGCCGCGGAAGTATACGACGAAGCGATTGCCGCCGGATCGGACGGCGATTACCAGTCGTTTGTCGCATTTAAGGTGCAGGAAACGATTGGCTGGATATGTTTCGGGCCGACGCCCTGCACCCTTGGAACGTATGACATCTACTGGTTGGGCGTCGATCCGAACTGCCAGAAAGCAGGTGTCGGAAGGTCGCTGGTGCAGTACGCCTGCCAGCAGATCAAGAACCGGACCGGGCGATTGGTCGTAGTGGACACTTCAGGGAGCAGACGCTACGAGCCGTCGAGATGCTTCTACGAAAAATTAGGTTTTGTCCGGGCGGCGCAGATCGCGGACTTCTATGCGATCGGCGACGACAAAGTCATATATATTAAGAGGTTATGAAAAGATCAGGGGAAAAAGTGGTACAAAGCAAAAGAGATAACCACAAACTGACGCCGGAAGACCTCCGGAAGTTCCGAGCACTTCTGATTGCCAAGCGCAATGAGATACTCGGTGACGTTTCATTCATGGAAGACGAGATGATACGCAAGTCGCGCGGCGAAACCTCACCCGCATCCGCCGATCCCGCAGACATGGGATCCGACACGTGCGACCTGGACAACGCACTCGGCCTCATGGCCAGCGAACGCAAAATACTCCAGGAAATCAAAGCCGCGCTGACCAGAATTGACGACGGATCCTTTGGCGTTTGCGAACTTGGCGGCGAAATGATCCCTCGCCCGAGGCTCCGAGCCATACCTTGGGCCCGTTACTGTGTCGCATGTGCCGACTCCGCCGAGAAAAACGCCAATCAGCCCAACAACTTCAGGAAGCCATACTACGTCCGCGAACCTGATGAAGACGAGGAAGAGCAGGACGAGGCGATGGACGGCGCCGAGGCCGACTTGGAGTTGCCCGAGTTGCTGGTTGACGATGTCGAAGAAGATGACGACGAAGAAGAAGACGACAGCAATTCTTAGAACGCTCAAGCACGGCTAAGCCCGTGAACTGCGATTTGGTGCGCCGAACCGGCCACGGGCCGCGCGATTGTGCGACGCACTGATTTACTCTGTCTGAATCCTGATGTCTGCTATTGCGCTGCCTCCCGGTTTTCTGATTCTGGCACAAAACTGCCATCCGCCTTCGTGGTCGACTACCTTCAGCATCAGATCGTTGTGGCCTTCTTTAAGATTGACGTCTACAGTGTCTTGCCGGGGCTGGAGGCCGCGATGCTGATAGTTGGCGTGGACGAGCTTGCCATTGAGCCAGACCTTGATGGCGTCGTCGCTGCCTAATTCGAGCCGCGCTTCCTGTGGTTTCGGCGACCAGACACGTGTCTTGACGTACGCCGCGACATGATCCCTCCCGCCGTACATGGATTCGAGATTAATGTCCCAGGCGCCGACGCCTTTATCGAGCCGCTGCCATTTGACCGCTTCGCTGGTTTCCGGCCCAAGAACGGCATCAAACACGGCGCGGCTGTCCTTGCCTTTGACAATGTATGGGCCCGCGGTGAGCCATGTCAGGATATAGCCCTCGAACTGCTCCATCTCATTAATGATATCCTGTGCCTTCTTCCGAACGCCGCCGTCCACCTCGGCCGCAACAACACGGGTCAGCGCGGCCTTGGCGCCGGTGGCGTCACGTATCCGCAGTCGGTCGGCGATCTGCACGGCTGCAAGCGCCGCTTCGGCCTTAAGGGCTTCGTCGGCCATGTGCTTCTCAACAAGGGCCAGAGCATCCGCGCTGTCGGCGTTGCCCAGACCGGCCAGAACAAGCTTGCGGTCGTCGACCGTGCGTGCAAGTTCCATCGCGCGAGCGTACATCGCCGTGCCATTCTGAGATAAGCCCGCCATGCGAACATAGCCGCGGAGCGCAAGAACCTTGTGGACGCGGCTGGAATCGCTGTTCACGATTCTGAGCAAGTCGTCGGCCGGGGCCGCATCAGGCCAGTCCGCTAATGTGCGGACGGCTGCGTCGCGGATGCTCTCGTCGCCAACGGCAAGCCCCGCACGGACTGCGGCGAGTGCGTCTGGCGTCCCGGGGATTCGAAGGAGCTTAAGCAAGGAAGGCCTCGCTTCGACCGGAGCCGATGTGAGCGCCCGCAAGACCGAATCCGCCTGAACCGTCTTGTCTTCTACGCGTGCGAATACTGAGACGATCGCCTGCTCGATCACGGACCGGTCCGCGGGTTCTTTGGGCAAGACCATCAACGCGATCATGGCGGGAAGATCCCCCCGATCGGCAAGGATGCCCGCCGCACGAATGGCTTCGCGGCGGACGACCTGGTCATCGTCGCGCGATGCCTCCAACACGCGGTTCTTCGCATCGACGGCCTTGCGGTCGGCCAGAGCGCGGATACTCTCCGCACGTATGGCGGCATCCGAATGGGCGGACACCTTAAGCAGGGCGGCATCTACACCCGGGGCGCCGAGGCGCGCCAGGCTTGCACGGGCAACGAGCTTCTCGGCGCCGGCGGCTTTTGCCGCCGCGGCGGCGAGCACGGAAACGGCTGAGGCATCGCCCGCCGCCCCGAGGGCATCAACGGCGGCGAGCCGAACCTGTTCATGCTCGCTTCTGGTTGCGGCTGCGATTGCTGCGGTCGCCGTTGCATCGCCGCGTTCGCCGAGGGCGCGGATCATGAGTTCCTGCCCTTCCGCTGAGAGCGAGGCAAGGACTTCTACAAACGCGCTGGTTGCGGCGGCTCCTTTGAGCAGGGGTACCAGGGCAATGGCGCTTTTCTGCATCTGGCCATTGCTATCCTTTATGGCCGTGGCGAGAAAGGCCGCCGAATCGGATCCTCTTGCGGCGACGATACCACGGAGGCGGGCGATGGGTCGATGGCCGCTGAGATGGTTGTATGTCACATAGGCCTTGTCATTCAGGCCGTCGGAAAGGTATTTTTCGGCACAGACGAGCAGCGCGTCGTTAATATCGTCGATAAGTGCGTCCGAGGCGGTGGTCCGGGCGGTCCTTAACGCCTCAACGGCATCGTCGCCGCCCAGGCGACCCAGGCCTCGCGCGGCGGCGGATGCCACCTGTGGGTCGTCGGACCGTAGGAGCTGGACAAAGGCGGTCATGGCTCTTGGTTCGCGGCGGTCGGCAAGTGTGTTGATGACACCCGCCTGCATGGCGCCACGGGTTCTGCGCAAACCGCGGAGAAGGGCGTCGCCGGCGGCGGGAGATTCCATTGGTCCAAGTGCGTAACGGGCGCCATGTGAGAGAGCGGGGTCGGTCAGGAGCGATTCGATGACCGGGATACATTTGTCGGTGCCGACCGTCTGGAGCAGGCGGCAGCAAAGCATCTTCATGTCAACGCCGGCGCCGGATTTCAGAACTGCGATAAACCGCTCTTCGACGGCTGCTCGCAGCGGCTCGTCGGCCAACGAGGCGATTGCCATGTTTTCGATACTGCACATCGGGCCGCTGTCGGCGCCCGGTTTGAAGTCCGCCGCGGCCTTGATCGCCTCGTCGAGCTGTACGATTGCGCTTTGCTGTGCACCTGCGGAGGCGGTGATTAATACCGCTATGATTGCCACAAAGAACGCTCTTATGCTTGTCATGACTTTTCCCTTTCCTCTTACAGTGCCCAGGGCTGGCGCATGGGTCGATCGAGCCAGCGGCTGGCGACGGGGTCGCCGATGATCTGCTCTTTCACGGGGTCCCATTGCAGGGGACGTTTGAGCCAGTATGCGATATTGCCGAGGTGGCAGAGGCTGGCGGTCCGGTGCGCCACCGCAACGTCGCGGAAGGGCATCTGGCGTGTGCGCACGCAATGGACAAAGTCGCCGAAGATACCGCCGCGGCCTTTGTAGTTGGGCACGTGGATGTTGGGCGGGCTCTGGCTGGTTCCGGTTGTACGGTCGGGGATTTCGCCTTCCGTCCCGCGAAAAGACAGTATGCCCCCCCAGCCGCCGCCGTGATAAATTCTGACCCCGTTGTCGAATATGTAGGTGAGCCGCTGGACGTCCTTTCCGTCGGGAGGTACGATCCGGACGGGACCTGTCTCGTGCAGTTGCAGACAGTAGAGCGCGCCGCCGAATCCGTGGCAGCCCCAATCGGTCATGCCGCCGCCGGAGTAGTCTCTGAACTGGCGGAACCCGCCGCGTATGAGCGATCCGTGGAAAGCTCTTTCAGGCGCTGGTCCCAGCCAAAGGTCCCAGTTGACGCCGGCGGGGACGCCTTCGGGCGGCAGATAGCATTCTTCCGACGGGCCGCCGACGCCCACCCAGGCTTCCTTCGGCTCACCAATCCGTCCGCCCCAGACCATACGGTGGAACCAGTGGTAATCATCCCACACCCGCTGGCTGCCGCCGGAGAACACCCGTCCGTATCGGCGAGCGACTTTAACCATTTCCTGCCCTTGCCGCACGGTCAGTGTCTCGGGTTTCTCGCAGTAAACGTCCTTGCCATGTTTCATCGCCTCAATCGCAATAATGGCGTGCCAGTGGTCCGGCGTTCCAATTAGCACAGCATCGATGTCGTCCCGCGCAACCACGTCGCGAAAATCTTCGTATGCCTTGCAGTCCGAGTTTCCGTAGCGATTGTCGACCATTCTCTTGGCCTGTTGGCAATGATCCGCCACCACGTCGCAAACCGCCACAACCTGCACCTCGCTGAAGCCCATCGCGCCGCCCAGGTCGCCGCGACCTTGCCCGCCCATCCCTATGCCGGCCAGCGTGAATCTTTCGTTAGCTCCGAAGACACGGGAGCTTACGATCATTGGGAAGCCTGCCGCCGCGGCTGTCGTACGCAGGAAAGACCGTCGGGTTATGCCCATTCGATACTTCATAGCTTATCCTCGGAAAAGACCCTGCTTTGGTTGTTATCTGCCGCTGCCGTGCAAACGAGGCGTCACAGCATTACACGGCATCATACCACCTCCGGATGGGAATCACAAGCTCGCTGCTGTTGCAGGAACCGGTTGCGTTTTCCGTTTGCATTCTTCAAGGAACCCGATATCATAACACGACAAGCAAAGCAATGCATACCCTTTGCGGGTCTCAAGGACAGACTGTGATCTCATATCAAAAAAAAGACGGCCTTAACATCGACGACGCCCTCGGCCCCGGCGGCTTGGTTGCCACGGCCCGCGCCGGATTTGAGGTCCGCCCGCAACAAGTCGACATGGCCCGCGCCGTAGCAGCCGCCCTTAACGCGCCGCATCACCTCGCCGTGGAAGCCGGCACCGGCGTCGGCAAGAGCTTCGCATATCTCATACCCGCAATCGACTATGTCGCCCGCAAGAAGGGAAAAGTACTCGTCAGCACTTACACAATAACCCTCCAGCAGCAGCTCATAAATAAAGACGTCCCCTTCCTCGCTTCGGCCGTGGGCATCCCGTTCACCGCCCAACTCGCCAAAGGCCGTGGCAACTATCTCTGCCGCCGCCGCCTCGAATATGCGATGCGCCGCCAGAAGGGCCTGTTTGGCGAAGACGCGATGGAACTCTTCCGCATCAGCGAGTGGAGCCGAAGCACCGAAGACGGCTCACTCAGCGACCTCGACTTCCTGCCTTCGCCGGACGTCTGGGACGCCGTCAAGAGCGAACACGGCAACTGCTCCGGCCGAAAATGCAAGTACTTCTCCGACTGCTTCTATTGGCGCGCACGCCGCGCCCTCCAGACCGCCGACATCATCATCGCCAACCACGCCCTGCTCTTCAATGACCTCATCCTGAAACAGGAAACCAAAGGCATCCTACCCGCCTATAACCGCATCGTCATCGATGAAGCCCACAACGTCGAACACGTCGCCGAAGACAACTTCGGCCTCGACATCTCCAACTTCACTATCACCTATCTCCTCCGCGCCCTTTACAATACACGCACTCGAAAAGGCGCACTCGCTTACGGCGAAACCGCCCAGGCCCGCGACCTCGTCAAGGCCGCCGACTCCGCCGCCAAAGTCTTCTTCGCTCAGGTTCAGGCGTGGTACGAACACGCAAGAGATGAAACCAACGGCCGAGCCCATCCGCAGTTCGTCGATGACAACATCACCGAGCCGCTCTGCGCTCTGCGAATGGAACTTGCCAAACTGGCAAAACATACCGACGACGAAGACGACCAGCTCGAACTCATCCGCTACGCCAACCGCTGCCAGGCTCTTGAAGCAGACCTCAAGGACTTCCTCACCCAGAATCAGGAAGGCGGCGTCTACTGGGTCGAGATATCCGAAGGCCGCCGTCGCCGAACCGCCCTGCGGAGCGCCCCGCTCGACGTCGCCCCTTACGTCAAAAGCTGCCTCTTTGATAAATACGAGTCCGTCGTCGCCACCAGCGCCACGCTTAGCTGCGACGGTCCCGACGTCAAGGCCGGCTTCGCCTTCTTCGCCGAACGCATCGGACTTGATAACTTCGAAGCACTCAAGGCCGGCTCGCCGTTCGACTACGTCCGACAGGTAACCCTGTATATCGAAGCAGACCTCCCTGAGCCCAACCATCAGGACTTCACCCCGCAGGCCGTTGAAGCCATAAAGAAATACCTCCTCAAAACCGAGGGCCGCGCCTTCGTACTCTTCACCAGCTACTCCATGCTGAAGGACATGGCCGCCCGCCTCGAAGACTGGCTCGCCGAAAACCGCATGGAACTGCTTATCCAGGGCGGCGGACTGGACCGCTCAGTACTCCTGGACGAATTCAAATCCAATGAACGCAGTGTCCTGTTCGGTACCGATAGCTTCTGGCAGGGAGTCGATGTGCCGGGCGAGGCCCTTTCAAATGTCATCATAGTCCGCCTGCCCTTCGCCGTCCCAAACCACCCCCTCATCCAGGGCCGAATCGAACTCCTCCGTGCGCAAGGCAAAAACCCGTTCTTCGATTACCAGCTCCCCACCGCCATCATCAAATTCAAACAGGGCTTCGGCCGGCTCATCCGAACCAAAACCGACACGGGAATAGTCGCAGTCCTTGACAGCCGCATCGCCCAGAAACGCTACGGCCGGCAATTCCTCGCCGCAATACCCAAATGCACCGTACAAGTCGTATCGGAACGTAATCCACAAAACAAAGGAGCAGTCAATTGAAAGTACTTGTAACAGGCGCATCAGGTCTATTGGGACGGGCCGTCCTTGCCGAACTTCAGCAGTCCGGGCACGACGTTGTTGGCACGGCGCTATCGCGAGCCGCCGACAATCTCATCAAGGTCAACATGCTCCACCCGGACGAGATCGCCTCCTGCATGGCCAGGGTTCGGCCCAACTGCGTCATTCATTGTGCCGCCACACGCAAGCCCGACATCTGCGAGCACGACCCCGAGCAGACGCGGCGCCTCAACGTGGATGCCGCCCGGACCATTGCCGCCGAAGCCGCCCGGACCCGCGCCTGGCTCATCCACATCTCCACAGATTACGTCTTCGACGGCACTAATCCGCCCTACGCCCCTGAAGACGCCCCCAATCCCCTCAACGCCTACGGACGAAGCAAACTCGCAAGCGAAGAGGCCGTCCGCGACTATGGCGCTGATTTCTGCATCCTCCGCGTGCCCATCCTCTATGGCCACATCGAATCGCTCGATGAATCACCGGTAACGGTCATCGCCGCAGAACTGCTCGCCGGCAATTCCACGCAATTTGACAACTGGGCCACCCGCTACCCCACACACACCGCCGACGTTGCCTTTGTACTTCGCCAGATGATCGACCACAAGATCGCCAATTCCCGCTTTGCCGGCCTCTGCCACTGGTCCGGCAGCGAACCATACACCAAATTCGGCATGGCACAGGTCTTCTGCGACATCATGGGCATCCCGAAAGAAACCATCACCCCGCAGGACCAGTCGCCCAAGGGCGCCCCAAGACCAAAAAACAGCCATTTGGACTGCACCCTGCTGCAATCACTCGATATAGGCCGGCAAACCCCTTTCGCCAAAGGCGCCGCACTGGCCGTCCAGACCTTCCTTCCCAAACAATGAAGGCAAGCATCCCGAATTTCCGCCCGATTTATCCCTTGACCCCGAACCGACCATCATGTTAAATACGCACGTGTAACCTAACAGGGCGTTTAGCTCAGTTGGCTAGAGCGCACGGATCACACCCGTGAGGTCACTGGTTCGAGTCCAGTATCGCCCATTCTTTTGTATGCCCTTGGAGCTGCACACCCCCTTGCCACGCACGTGCCGATGCCTTGCCAGGTCCTCGCCCTTGCCCCCCGCCGAGACAATTCCACTAATTAAGGATTGCCTTAATTTGACAAAAAGGCCAACGACGGATATCTTACAGCAAGCAGCGATACCCAACCAAAGGAGCCGGACCATGAACCCACAAGAACCTGCACAAAAGACCGATGCGGCGCCAAGCTCCCTGCACGCGTACCAACTGCCAAAACACATCGGCAGGTATTACAACATCATGATAACCTGCTGCGCCCCCCTGCCCAATAGAAAACCGCCAAATGCCTCCGAGCCTCATATGTCGGACACTTCCGGCGCGGTTTCGGAGCCGCATGCCTCAACCATTTGCGACTTTTAGACGAAGGCTCTGGCTCATGCGTGTAAAGGTGATTTGAAAGATATAGTGTGATTCATGGCAGAAGAGAATGTTACAAACGGACGGGACTTCAATGAACGACCCCGGGCGGATGCTTTGCCAGATCATCAACTACCCAAGCATTTGGCCAGTTACTATCGCAAGCTGTTGATATGTTGCATCGCAGGTGTATTGTTGCTTTGGGCCGGCCCACTGGGAATATTTGCAGCAATGGCCGCAATTGCTTATATGATCATTTGCTTTGTATGCGGTATAAGAGCGCTTTCACAGATACGCCTAAGTGGGGGCTTGCTGCGCGGCAATGGGTATGTCATGCCGTCAATTCTAATGCCGATTGTTATTGCTTTATGGCTTGTCTCGTTCTTGCTGGCGATCAATCTCGGCATGCGAAGTATGATGCGTTATGAGCGTTTGTATCCCGTTCGACATCTTGGAAATGCAATGCTCCAGTATCGCAGCGATCACGACGGCAGTCTGCCCCCACCCGACAGTTGGTGCGATGTCATCAAGGAAGATAAAGGTATCTTTGGGTTCAAGGAGTCTCGTGAAGATGTCTATACCTCCGACTACGCCCTCAACGTCGCGGCGACTGATGTAGTCGGTGAATTGCCGTATGGCATGGTGATCCTGTTTGAAGCCGAGCAAGGGTGGAATCTGGCGGGCGGCATTGAGTTGTTGCGCCCCGAAGAAGAAAGTGGTTGGGTGAGGGTGTATCTTGCAGGCGCCGGGCCGCAGGTTGTGCAGCGGTCCGAAGTGTCAGAACTGCGGTGGAAGGTGGACAGCATCCCCGAAAAGGCCGCGCCGCCCCTTGGCGGATATGTCGCGGCCGGAGGCGTGCTCGTTGCGGTGTCAGGCGGAATAATTGCAGGACTTCGTCGCCGCTTGCGACGTTTCGCGTTGGCCGCGGCAGGTTTGGGTGTCTTGTCCGCCGGCGCAGGAACAGTCTGTGGAATTCTTGCAGAGGTTTTGTATCTGGCGTCCCAAGGAATTCGTATCGGGGCCGTTGCAGGTGCTTCGGTTGGTTTTCTGGCCGGCGTTTGTTTCGTGCTCGTGCTGGGGTATGCGCGGGATCGGATGCGCCCAGGGATGAGCATGGTTGGCTTTGCGACTGTGGCCGGGGCGATCACCGGCGCGGCCGCCTCAACCGCCGTGCACGTATTCCTGATGATCGGGTACAATGACTGGCACGTACTCTACCCGCTCGCCGGCGCAGGCTTCGGCATCTGGGCCGGCATACTCTTAGGCTGGCTCTGCAGCAATATCCTTACACGCAACAAGACTGACAAACTCTCAGAGGGTCTCACATGAGGGCTCTTCGATGGCTGCCGTTTTGGCGGGTGTTTCTGCGTTGCGCTGGGCGACTCTCCCTTCGACACATGGTCTTCATGGCGCGTCGCTTCGCCTGCGAGAATCCTCGGCGCATTGATGGGCGGTTCTGGGTGAATACGTTCTTTCCGCCGTATCCGTCTGCCGGTTTCGAGCGGTTCCTTCACGCGGTGCTCCAGCGGCGGCGGGTGCCGTATTCGGTATACTTTGCGGTAACGGGTCGCTGTCCGTACTCATGCGGCCATTGCAGCTACGGCCGACGGGCAGGCGGCGAAATGGAGACCGAGCAGGCCAAAGCCCTGATCGCCCAGATCGAGTCGCTCGGTACGGCAATCATCGGCTTCACCGGCGGTGAGCCGCTGCTTCGCCCCGACATTGTCGAACTTGTAGCAGCCGCAGGCCCAATGAGCCGTGTGATGTTCTCGACGGGATACGGCCTTACGCCTGAACTGGCCGGAGCCCTGAAGACCGCCGGGCTCGATGCACTAATGATCGGGCTCGAGTCCGACAACGCGCAGCAGCACGATGCCACACGGCAGCGGGCGGGATCGTTCGACGAGGGCATTGCCGCGATAAAGACTGGACTCGACGCCGGACTGTACGTCGGCGTCTCGACAGTCGCCACGCCCGCCAGAATCGACGCCGGCACAATCCAACGCCTGGCCGAATTGGCCGAAAACTCCGGCGCGTACGAACTGCGGCTGTTGGAGCCGGTGGCGACGGGCACGGGCGCAGGCGACCTTGACCTCATGCTTACCGAGCAACACTCGCGGAAGATGCAGTCATTCCATATCGCATGGAATCGCCGCCGCACCCGATGCGCAGCGGCAAGTTTCGCATACCTCGAATCCGACGACATGTTCGGATGTGGAGCAGGCTACCATCACCTGTTCATCGATGCAGCCGGCAACGTCTGCCCATGCGACCTCACACCGCTGACGATGGGCAATATTTGCGATGAACCGCTGGAGGCGATCTGGCAGCGGATGGAGCGATGGTTTGCACGGCCGCGATGTGGTTGTTTCGCAAAGGCGCTCTGTCGCCAAAGCGATGCAGTGCGGCATGCGACCGAGTTGCCGCTGAATGTCGACCAGAGCGCATCGCTGTGCGATTCCTGCCGCCGGCCCCATGATCGCCTGCCCGCGGTCTACGCCAGCTATTTCAGGGACCGAGCACAAGTAGATCGACCAGCGACCCGACGGTAACCACGAACACCTGAACGTAAATAAACGCAATCGCAAGCCGCGGCCCACAGAAGACCGAGGCGATCATCAGACCGGCCGCGACAACCGACGTGGCCAGATAAATGCCCCCGCAGTACCCCAGAAGCGCCGGCAGCGGCGAAACCGCCCCCGCCGCAACTGCGATCATCCGAGCCGCCGTCAGAAACCCCGCCCTGCGGCTGTATCGGCCTATGCTTCGAGCCGAAACCGCCGTATCGCCTTCGGCGTCCCGCACGTCCTTCAGCATCTCGTAACTGACCGCACTGAGAAATAGCCAAACGGGAAAAATGTACAGTGCCCGCAGACGCGGCGAATCCACAGGCAAGACCGCCGCAAAGGCTAACGGATAAAGAGCAGTCATCAGAACCGCAACAACAATAACCTTGAACAAGCCGATGCGTTTCGAGTACAGGTCGTAGAAAACCGCCAGAACGCAAACTCCTGCCATAACCGCAAGAAAGCGAACGTTGCACGCAGCCGCCGCAGCCAGTCCCCCAACGAACAGGACAGACGAACAACTCATCGCCGCCGCGAGCCTTATCCTCGTGCCGACGACAACCCCGCACGGACGGTTGACGCGGTCCGCCGGCACGTCGCAAATGTCGTTTAACACGTATGTCGCTGCGATAACGCAACCCAGCGACAAAGCCGCAGCGAGCCCGTCGACACCGACAAGACCAAAATTGCCCGCGGTTGCGTACGCAAGGATGACCAGAAGGCCCCCGGCTATCGGGATCGTATAATAGAGGCGCATCAGCCGGAGAAGTGCAATGATCATTTCCGCCCAATCCCGGCAAGATAGCGATGGATGATGGGAATCGTATTCCCGTATTTCTTCTCAATGACCTCGGCAAAACGCTCGAACACTGCGGGGGAGTCCGCGGCCGACGCTGCAAATTCGAAACCCGCTGCCGCCCCGGTTGCGCAAAGGCGTGCAATGGCCTGGCGCCCGTCCGTGGCAATATACCTCTTCTGCCCACCCCAAAGGGCGATCGGTTTAAGCCCCGACAAACCCATCCACAAGCCCAGCAAACGCTGTCCGCTCAGAAACCTGAATCGCATAATGTTTTCAAGCTTGTCGGGTTGTTCCATGAACGTAAGGATCGAACACCTCATGACTTCACTCAAGGAAAAGATGCTGTTGTCGATAATACCGACAGTGCCGCCCGCCCGCAGTATCCGCTTGATCTGTCCCAGCACCGCCCGCGGCCGCGAATAGCCCAGGCCCCAGCAGCACGTTACCAGATCAACGCTCTCCGCGGGCTGATCCTTGAGATAATCAAGGATATCCGATTGCACAAACTCGCACCTGTCCCCGTATTGTCTCCTCGCCTCGGCGATCATGCCCCCAGACCGATCCACCCCGACGACGGTTTGCCCGGTGCGTTCCGCAACCAGATTCGTCGCATACCCGGTCCCGCACGTCACGTCGATGGCGCGCTGCCCGCCCATAACGCCAAGCCGGTCGATGAGTTCGACTGTGCGGTCGCGCATGTGGCTGGTCCACGTTGCATCATAACCGCTGCTGATCGCGTCGTAACTCCTGTCGACAAGTTCGGCGGTCCGGTCCTCACCGAAGAACCACAACTGCATCACCCGTCCGGCAAAACGCAAAACGTGTTTTCCAGGCCGCCCTGCCATTGCCCCATTCTACCGCCGTCGGATGCAAATACAATGTGCTTGTGTCTTTACCACCCCGGCGTTGGCTCGGCGGCCTGCCAGTTGATTATGTCGTTGCCGTATTCGGCGCTGTTGATTCGCGTCAGGCTCAGCCCCGCGCCGTCGGCTTCCGCCGGCCAGTCGGGCGAATCCTTGT
>Ga0334883_1001865_pt1 | contig 28717 bp, 27 predicted proteins | sample GraSluR1_MG_6_FD_207230 | JGI IMG/M metagenome (GOLD analysis project Ga0334883, IMG submission 207230) | Sludge microbial communities from methane-producing bioreactor in Wageningen University, Netherlands - Granular Sludge_09_05-R1 | ecosystem: Engineered > Bioreactor > Anaerobic >...
TCTTAATAAATACAAAAATGATTTCATCATTTCAGAGTCAGAATTAGTAAATCTGAAACGATTCTTGGTTTTGCCACCCTCACCCCAATAAAGCAAAGCTAGAAATAATTTATAATCATCGATGCTATATTTTTTATTTCTTAAAACTGAACAATTTTTATCAATTAATTCTAACTCCTTCACTCTCTTTTCTCTAGCGGTTACTTTTCCCTTCTCTCTACCAACATCGCCCAAGTTTTTTATTCTCTCCCTCGCTTTTTTATTTAAAGTTTCATTTCGACACCACAAAGAAGCAGTACTTTTGGAGATAGCACAAATCTCACTAATCTCCCGAAAAGAACGCCCTTTTTTTCTTAGTATTTTGGCTTGTTTTTTTATTTCTTTTTTCATATCTAAATTATAACAAAACCAATATGAAAATATCTTAAATTTAAAATAAAAAGAACCGCCAAAACGATTCTCTTTAAATATTTAATTCATATTAAATATATCCGCCTATCAGACTATTCTTTCTCCTTCATCGGCTCTCCACAACAAATAATTGGAGAACCACCGTCCTTAACAAACTCAACCTCATTCCCGCAAATCTCACAAACATAAATTTTTCCAACTCTATTAGCCATATTTTTAAAATTAATAAGTCTCTATAAAAATCTCAAAATGAGCCTGAGGATGAGAACAGGCCGGACAAACATCCGGAGCTCCTTCGCCCTCATGGATATAACCACAATTATTACATTTCCAGCGCTTAACCTCATCTCTCTTAAACACTATTCCCTTCTCAATATTCTCCAATAACTTCTTATACCGCGCTTCATGAGCCTCCTCAACTTCGGCTACTTCATGAAATAATTTAGCAATATCTTCGTGCCCCTCCTCTAAAGCATCTTTTTCCATTCTGGGGTACATATCACTATGTTCATAATTTTCTCCCTCAATAGCTGATTTTAAATTATCCTTAATATCTTCATGGATATAGCCCAATTCCTTGGCCCATAGTTTAGCATGCTCTTTTTCATTACGAGCAGTTTCCTCAAAAATATTAGCAATCTGCACATAACCAGCTTTTTTAAAGGCACTAGCAAAATAATCATATTTGCTTCGAGCCATACACTCTCCAGCAAAAGCTTCCTCTAAATTTTTTTTTGTTTTTTCTCCTAACATAATATTAAAAAATTAATTATAAATCATTTAAATAATCAAAACCCTATTTTATCATGAAAACCAATATATACCAAATGAAAGATTATTTTTCCAGGGTTTTACTATATTCTAGCTCATAAATATAGAACACAGTAACAACCAGTGATAAAATAAGCGGACCCAAGACTAAGCCCCAAAAACCAAATAAAGTTAGCCCTCCTAATAATGCAAATAATATAAAAACAGGGTTAATCTTTTCTTTGCCAGATAAAACATAGACTCTAATAATATTATCTGTACTACCAATAATTAAAAATCCCCAAGCTAAAATAAAAATACCCTTAGCTACTTCTCCAGCTAAAACTAAATAAACACCCACGGGAACATATAATATCATTGAACCAATATTGGGTATTAAAGAGAAAAGAGCTATAAATAATCCCGGATAAAAAGCCGGTAAGCCTACTAATAAAAAACCAATACCACCAACTACACCCTGGACACCAGCTGTTACAAAGGTTGATACCATAGTAGTATAACTAGCTTCTCTAAACTTTTTAAAAAGCTGTAAATCATACTTATTGGGTAGGGGTGACCAAATTTTTATTTTATTCAACATTTTTTCTCCATCCAAGAAGAAAAAAAACATTGTAATTATTATTAACAACAAAGAAATTATAAAATTAGTTGCTCCTTTAACAACGAACCCAGCACTTTTTGATAGCCAGTCACTAATATCCTTAGTCGCTCCTAGAAAAAAATCTTTAATATTATCATTTTCTAAGTCAATAAAATCAAAACGATCAACAACATTTTCCTGAAAACCCTGACTGGAGTTATTTATAAATTTAGCTGTCTCAGCATAAGCCACTATAGAATTCTTACCTAAAAATGATATTAAGGCAGTAATCGGAATAATAATAATTATCAATAAAAAAAGACACATCAATAAGGCGGAAATTTTCTTTCTTCCACCTAAAAAACGGCTTAATTTTAAATAAGGAGTGTAAAAAACCGAGGCCAAAACAGCAGCAATTATTATCTCTTTTAAAAAAGGCTGGAACAAGAAAAAACAAGCTACTATAATAGCTATTAATAAAAATATAAAGAAATATTTAGACAAACTATTGTCTCGCATCTAAAAATATTAATTTTATTTAGTTTCTTTATGAAGGGTATTTTTTTTACAAAATTTACAAAACTTACTCAATTCTAGGCGAACTGCTTTTAATGTTTTTTTATTTTTATGAGAATTGTGAGTTACTCTTTTACATTCAGTACACTCCAATTTAATTAAATTATCTTGCGACATATTATGTATTTTCAATTATAATCAAATTACTCCTATAAGCAATTTAATACTATTATAGCAGAGAAAAGATAAAAGTCAATAACGAAAGAGTGGGATTTTTAAGATTTTATGATCTTTAAGATCTTAATTTTTTTGGCATTTTGGACAATAATGTGTTCCTCGGCCAGCAACTTTCACTTTTTTGATAACACCAGAGCACTTATAACAACTCTCCCCGTCACGACCATAAACTTTAAGTAACTTTAAAAATCCACCACTTCTGCCCTCAGCGTCAACATAATCACTAAAAGTTGTTCCCTTCTTTTCGACAGCCAATTTTAATATCTTGTAAATATTATTAAACACGAGCCTTCTTTCCCCCTTATTCAAATCAGACACTTTTCTTAAAGGGTTAATTTTAGATGCAAATAAAATTTCATCGGCATAAATATTCCCAATACCCGCAATAAGGGATTGGTCCAATAAAAATGCCTTGATATTTTTTCTGCCCCTTTTCTCTATCAATTTCAAAAAACGAGGATAAGTGAGGTCTTTTTTGTCTAGTGGCTCCAGCCCAAATCTTGCCTTAACTTCAGAAAATTGCTCTCTGTCGGCCAGACGGACATAGGCAAAGCGACGAGCATCATTTAAGACTAAGATCGAGCCATCCTTAAATAAAACTTTAAAACGAATATATTTTAAATCTGCACAATTAATTTTAGGAGATTTTTTGTCAGAATGTCCACCAGCCAAAACCGCCTTATCACTACTATCCTTAGAACAAAAAATTAATTGACCTGTCATCTTCAAGTGAATTAAGAGCTTTTTTTCATTTTTAGAAAAACTAAAATATAATAATTTCCCCAAGCGAGAAGCATCACTAAAAACATCGCCCTTAATTTTATCTAAATCCGAAACCTTGATTGCTATTTTTTTATCAATAATTTCAAATCTAGAAATTGGCTTATTTAAAATAAAACGGCGTAAGCCGTCTAAAATAGTTTGTATTTCTGGTAACTCGGGCATAAAATTATAAAATTGCTAACAAGATAATAACCCCAATTAATAATAGGAATAATATTAAAAATATCTTCAAAAAACTTCTACCAATTTTATCTGGATTTATTAACATATTTTTAAATAAGGGTCGCCTTCGTCGCTACGCGACTACGGCGATCCACAGTGGGCCGAGCAGGATTCGAACCTGCGAAGGCTAACGCCAACAGATTTACAGTCTGTCCCATTTGACCGCTTTGGTATCGACCCAGATATTTTTTTCTCTTATCGCTTTATCATCAACTAGCTGAACCAGTTGTCCCAATAGCTTCGATAACAAAGGTAACCAGCGCATAAGATAAAAATATAACGGCTAGCCCTAAGGCGGCCCACATTAAAATATTTTTACCCTTAGAAACACTTTGTTCATTACCAGCTGCTGTCATCCAAGTTATTCCGCCATAAATAAACATTATTAAGGCTACAGATCCAACTACACCTAATACAGCATTAATAACTCGACCAATCAAAACTGGAACGCTATTGGTGCCGATAGGATTTTCTAATTTAACGCTAGCTGAAACTGGATCTAAATTTAACAAAAAAACAAAAAAAAGTAAAGTCAAACAAAAAATTATAGTATTTTTTGATTTCATAGTTTTAATAATTTAATTTTCACAATTAAATTATACCACTTTTTATAAAAAAATAAAACCCTAAAACGTTTATGAGCCCACGACCGGGTTTGAACCGGTGACCTCTTCCTTACCATGGAAGTGCTCTACCAACTGAGCTACATGGGCATTTCATCAATACTTTTTTGCCAATCTGGAATATTATTATTATCAGGATTAACCTCTTTAATTTTATCTAAATACTCTAAAGATAATTTTTTATCTTTTTTAATTATACATAAATCTAACATTAAATCAAGATAACGAGGATTATTAGGCTCTATCTCTAAGGCTCGGGCCATGCCTGCAAGGGCTCCATCAATATCATTTAACTCCTTATTAATCAAAGCCAAGTAATAATTTACACTAGAAACATCGCTTGAGGAAATATTATTGTCTGGGGCTTGGGTTAGTTTTAAGGTGTATAATAATGTTTGCTTGGCCTCCTGCCACTTCTCCTGTAAACGATAAACCTCCCCCAACTCCCAAAAAGCTGAGAAATTTTTGTCATCAATGCTAATAATTTCTATAAGTTTTTTTTCAGCCTCTAACCATTCTTCCTTCTTTATTAAATCCATGGACTGATTTAATAAAATTTTCATCTTTTCTTCAGGCCCAACTTGAGAAAAAACTTTTTTATCCTTGTTATCTTTTTCTTGTTTTCTAAAGTTACCCAAAAGAAACCAAAAAGAGGAAGATATTTTATCTAAAAAAGATAAAATATCATCGAAAAACTTATCAATAAAGGAAAGTTTACGTCGCATCCTTTCTTTAATTATTTTTTCTTTTATTTTACTCTCCTTTTCTTCCGGAATATTATCAACATCTAAAACCGCCAGGGCCGGAAAGCGACGAAAAATTATAAAAAATATTATTAATAGACAAACCGCTATTATTAACAACATCCAATTATTAAACATAATTAAAAATTATTAATTATTTTTGAAAAATCTGAAATTTTTAAACTAGCACCACCAACCAACAAACCAGAGACATCATTGTTTTCTGAAAAATCCTGATAGCTATCCAGGCCCACGCTCCCGCCGTAAACAATCCCTAGTTCCTCGGGCAAAAATCCTTTGAACCTTTTAGATATAAATTCTTTAATTTTTCCATGGACTATTGAAACATCAGTAGTTGAAACAACCTTACCGCTACCAATGGCCCAAACCGGTTCATAGGCAATAATAATAGTCTTTCCGCGCAAGTTTTTAATTTTAGAGAAAGCTTCTTTTAATTGAGCCTCAACAATACTCCATGTTTTACCGGCCCTTTTTTGCGACCAATTTTCTCCTACACAAATAATTGGTATAATGTCGCTATTTTTAATAACATTTTCCACCTTTAAGGCAATGCTTTTTTCATCAGAAAAATATTCCCTTCTTTCACTGTGGCCCAAAAGAACATATTTACATCCCAAATACTTCAAGGACTCCAGGGAAATTTCTCCGGTATATGCTCCCAATGAAAAAGGAGAGATGTCTTGAGCCCCATAAGAAATATTTTTACTTCTAAAATCCTTACAAATCTCGGCCAATGACAGAAAGTCAGGAAGAACCACAATCTTATTAGTAATAAATTTTTTATCAAAAGCTTTAAACAGACCTCTGGCTAAAGCAATGGATGATTTGTAATCCAAATTCATCTTCCAATTAGCAATAATTATTTTTTGCGAAAGATTTTTCATATTTTTTGTTGTTTATTTTTAGACCATTCAATAGTTCTTTTAATTCCCTCCTCTAACCCTATTTGCGGTTGCCAATTTAAAACTCTTTGGGCTAAAGAAGAGTCGAGGCAACTACGAAGCTCCTCCCCTAATTTAGCCTCTTTATATTCAATTTCAATTTTTTGATCCAAGGCATTCTCAATCGCTGATACAACATCTATCAAATTTTTCTCTACACCGGAACCAATATTAAATTCTCCTACTATTTCATCGTTTAATGCGGCAATAAAAGCTCTAATAATGTCGTCCACATAAACAAAATCTCTAGTTTGAAGCCCATCACCGTAAATAAAGCTTTTTTTACCAGAAACAGCATTATCAATAAAAATAGAAACTACACCAGCCTCTCCCCCCTTATACTGCCGAGGACCGTAAGCATTGGCTAATCGAAGAGCAACATATCTTTGGTTAAAAACTCTATAGCAATAATTAAGATATTTTTCAAAACTTAATTTATTAATGCCATAAGGGGAAACGGGATAGGTTGGATAACTCTCTTTAGTCGGAATTTCCTCGGGAAATCCATAAATAGCTCCACCCGAAGAAGCAAAAATTATTTTTCGAACATCATATTTGCAACAATTTTTTAAAACATTCAGGGAGCCTAAAATATTAATCTTGTTATCAAACTCCGGGTCAATAACTGACTTACGAACATCAATTTGAGCAGTTAAGTGATAAACATAATCAAACTTTTCAGCAGCAAAAATAGCCTCTACTTTTTTATCACAAATATCTATTTCATAGAAAGTAGCTGCCTTATTAACATACTCAGCTTTGCCACTATAAAAATTGTCAATAATAAAAACTTGATGGCCTAAATTAATTAAGCTATCAACCAAATTAGAGCCTATAAACCCCGCCCCTCCTGTTACTAATATTTTAGACATAAAAACATCTTAATAATTATAATAATAAAATTATAATACAATTAACCGTAAGAGTAAAGAAAGCCCTAGAAAAATCCTAATTATAGGGGTTATAATAAACCTGAAAATTTTGACTCAAATATAGAAATTTGATATAATAATAGCAGATAGATATGAGAAAACTATCATTTTTTATTTAATATAAATATATAAATATGACAGAAAAAAAGAAAAAAGCAAGCAATTATGGAGCAGATTCCATCACCGTCTTAGAGGGACTGGACCCGGTTAGAAAGAGGCCCGGAATGTATATTGGGTCAACCTCATCCACCGGTCTACATCATCTTATTTGGGAAGTAGCCGATAACAGTATTGACGAAGCTATGGCTGGTTATGCCAGCGAAATAAGTGTCACCTTACTAAGCGACGGCATGGTAAAAGTCGAGGATGATGGTCGAGGAATACCAGTAGAAAAGCATAAGGTTACCGGTCTATCAGCCCTAGAGACTGTTTTAACCAAATTACACGCTGGTGGTAAATTTGGCGGAGGAGGATACAAGGTTTCCGGAGGTCTGCACGGAGTTGGTGTTTCAGTTGTGAATGCCTTGAGTGAATACTTAAAAGCCGAAATACACCGCGACGGAAAAATCTGGTCTCAAGAATATAAAATAGGTAAAGCCTTAAAAAACATCAAGGCTGTCGGCACAACTAAAAAAACAGGTACTATTATTACCTTTAAACCAGACGCTAGTATCTTTACTGAAACTGAATTTAATTGGGGCAAGATCTTAGATCGCTTACGCCAACAAGCCTATCTAACCAAGGGAATAACCATAAATGTAATAGATGAGAGAAAGGACCACAGCCCCAAAAAATATCGTTTTTATTTTGAAGGTGGAATTAAGTCATACATTAAATCAATGCATCGACAAAAAAATGTTAAACATGACACTGTTTTTTATGTAGAAAAAGAAATGAACGATTGCAAGGTAGAAGTGGCCCTGCAATACAACGATGAATACAACGAAACATCTCTACCCTTCGCCAACAATATTTATAATATTGACGGCGGAACTCATTTAATTGGTTTTAAAACGGCTCTCACCAGAACACTAAATTCTTACGCTCGTAATAAAAATATTTTAAAGGAAAAAGACGAAAACCTAACCGGAGAGGATGTTCGAGAGGGCTTAACCGCCATTGTCAGTGTCAAGCTCCCAAACCCGCAATTTGAGGGTCAAACTAAGGGAAAATTAGGAAATGCAGAAATAAAAACCTATGTTGAACAAGTCTTTGGCGAAGCCTTCACCACCTTTTTGGAAGAAAACCCCAAAGAAGCCGAAAGTATTATTGGAAAATGTTTTCTATCAGCTCAAGCTAGATTAGCAGCTCGGACTGCTCGAGCCAGTATTTTAAGAAAGGGAGCTCTAGAGGGAATGACTCTGCCAGGAAAATTAGCTGATTGCTCCAGTAGTAAAGCCGAAGAATGCGAGCTTTACATAGTAGAGGGAGACTCGGCCGGAGGTAGCGCCAAACAAGGAAGAGACCGTCGCTTTCAAGCAATCTTACCCCTAAGAGGAAAAATATTAAATGTAGAAAGAGCTCGCCTAGATAAAATGCTAGCCAATAACGAAATCAAAAACTTAGTTATTGCATTAGGAACAAATATTGGCGAACAATTAGATATGGAAAAGCTACGCTATCATCGCATAATAATTATGACCGATGCCGACGTCGATGGATCTCATATTAGGACCCTACTTTTAACTTTGTTATTCCGATACTTCAATCCACTAATTACTAATGGCTACGTATACATTGCTCAGCCACCACTTTATCAAATTAAAAAAGGTAATAAATCTGAGTATGCCTACACCGAAGAAGAAAAAGTAAAAATAATAAAGGAACTAGGAGGAGAACCCGAAGAATCTGAAGTTAATGAAGACCCATCCAGCGAAGATGCTGAAAATCAAGAGGAAAATAACGAAGAAGAAAACGAAAAAACCAAGACCAAGAAAACAAACAAATTATTTATTCAGCGCTACAAAGGTTTAGGAGAAATGAATCCTCAACAATTATGGGAAACAACCATGGATCCAGCCACTCGTATAGTCAAACAAGTTACCATAGAAGACGCTGCTTACGCTGATAAAATATTCGACATGTTAATGGGAGATGATGTTTCCAAGAGAAAACACTTCATCCAAACTCATGCTAAAAATGTTTCTAATTTAGATATATAAAAATATGAATTTATACATAATAATTTTAACCCCCTTTATTTCTGCCAGCATCGCTCAAATAATCAAAATACTTCTAAGAAAAAGGAATAAGATGAAAATCAAAGACTTCTTCAGGATGTCTTATGCCGGCATGCCATCTGGCCACAGCGCTTTTGTTGCCTCTCTGGTAACTATTATTGGCTTAGCTGAAGGTATGCAATCACCTCTGTTTGCCCTAACACTAGCCTTTGCCGTGATTGTTATAAACGATGCTTTGAAATTGCGTCAATATTTAGGTCAACAAGGAGCTATATTAAATATTCTCATCAAGGACCTAAAGGAAGATCAATTTTTGGATGAAAAATACCCAATCTTAAAAGAAAAGATTGGGCATACTAAGGTTGAGGTTTTAGCTGGCATACTTTTAGGAATTGCGGTCGGAGTTATTATTTTTATTTTATCAAATTAAAGTCTATTTTTTGTTAAATCAAGGGCTTCCCTTCCATTTCTTCTGGGATTCTTAGTCCCAATAATTTCAAAATCGTTGGAGCTATATCCAAGTAATCTCCGGCCGGAGAAAGCAAACTAATGTCGTTATTAGGGGCTTCCCCTGACTCAATTACTCTACCTTTATACTTTTGATCGATAACTATAAGAGGCACCGGATTGGAGCTTCTTTTTTTATTAGACAACCCTGTTCCTATATTAAAAACATCCTCGGCTCCTCCATAAGTAGCAGAGACAACCAATGTCCCCCCCATACTTAAAACAACCTTAGCAATCTTATCTAAATAGACAGAAACCTCCTCTACTGCCGAAACTATAGCAGCAAAATCACCACTATACAAAACCTTGCTAATATAAGAGAGAGACGAAACGATAAAATTATAGCTACCTGACTTTATTTTTTTTATAAGCTTGTCATTTAAATTATTCCTAAACAAAAATGATCTAATAGAGTCTGGCTTATCATCAAAAATAACCCAATCTTCATTCAAAAACCTCACCTCAGAACTATTCAAAAAAACAGAAATCAAGGGAAAATCTTCGCTATTAGCAATTTTTAATTGACTTAAATTAGAGCGAGATATTATTTTAGACAAACCTAAATTAGCTGTATCCTCTTTAATATTTTTCTTGCCTAAGCCAAGCAACTTATAGCCTTCGCTAACCTTTACATTCGGTGGCATTATAATTGTGGCGGGATAATTAGCTACTAAATTTTTAAACCCAGAAACATCAGCCTTTCTAATGGCATTATTTTCAATACTAGCAGAAGACCCCCAGCCATCAATCAATAGAAACACTAACATCTTTTTTTTATCTATAGCCATACAAAATTATTATCTTAAATTTTCTTCAATTTCTAATAAACGATTATATTTAACCAATCTCTCACCTCGACTTAAAGAGCCTGATTTTATAAATTCGGCTGAAACAGCTACCGCTAAATCAGCAATAAAATCGTCACAGGTCTCTCCACTACGATGAGATATCATCAGCTTATAATTATTAGCCTGAGCTAATTTTATTGTTTCCATTGTTTCAGTTATACTACCAACCTGATTTGGCTTTATTAAAATAGTGTTGGCCACCTTATTTTTTATTCCCATTTTCAATCTTTCCTTGTTAGTAACAAACAAGTCATCACCAATCAACATAACCTTAGAACCCAATTCCTTGGTCATTGTCTTCCAAGAATCCCAATCATCTTCGGCTAAACCATCTTCAATAAACATAAAATAATATTTATTAACCCAATCATGATAAAGAGTAATAAGGTCATAAGAGTTTAGACTAGCTCCGTCTAAATCAAAGATATATTTTTTTCTTTTTTTATCATAAAGCTCCGAAGATCCAACATCGGTTCCCATAAAAACATCCATTCCCATATCATACCCAGCTCTCTTACTGGCTGATATTATATACTTAATAGCATCAATTGTAGAATCAATATTTGGAGCATATCCTCCTTCATTACCAACGTCAATGTCTAAATGTTTTTCTTTCAAAACCTTACCCAATTCATGAAATATCTCTGAACCCATTCTAAGTTTCTCAGAAAATTTAGTAATATTAACATTGGGAACTATCATGAACTCTTGAAAGTCTAAATTAGTGTCAGCATGTTTCCCTCCATTAAAAACATTAAAGGAAGGGGTTGGAAGTTTAAATTTTTTATTATCAAAGCCGAAAGATTTTGCTAAATACTGATAAAGCTCTTGCCCGGAAGTTAACGCTCCAGCTCGAGCTACAGCCATAGAAACGGGCAAAATAGCATTAGCCCCTATTTTCTTTTTATTTTTAGTCCCATCTAATTTTATCATTTTCTTATCAATTTTCCCTTGATTTAAGGCGCTCTCTCCGATTAAGGTCTTAGCTATGGGGCCATTAATGTTTTTAACAGCCTTTAGAACCCCTAGGCCTCGATAACGCTTTTTATCGCCATCCCTTAATTCATGGGCTTCATGCTGACCGGTTGAGGCCCCTGAAGGAGCTGAGGCCTTGGCCCAAATACCATTTTCTAGAAAAACCTTAGCCTCCACAGTAGGATTGCCTCGAGAGTCTAAAATTTCTCTTCCTGTAATTTTTATTATTTTGCTCATATTTTTATATTAATTATTAATAAATATATTAATTTATTCCGGGCATATCTTCTCCAGCTAAATAAGATAACATTGCTCCACCACCAGTAGATACCCAGTCCATATATTGACCCATGCCTGATAAATTTAGAGCCTCAACAGTCTCTCCACCACCAGCCACACCAAAGGCTTTGCCGCTAGAACGAGCTGCGATTTCATGAGCTATCACTACTGTTCCTTTCTTAAAGCTATCATCTTCAAACATTCCTAAGGGCCCATTCCAAACAATAGTCTGCGCTTTTTTTATATACCTGGAAAATAATAGGATGGTTTTAGGTCCTATGTCTAGAATATAATCATTATCAGAAACATCTGAAATTTTTTTAATTTTAATTTCTGTATTTTTCTTAGAAATTTCAGTTTTCACGATCACATCAATTGGCAAAATAATTTTTTTTGATTTCAAAAACTTATTATCCAAACCTTTGATATTTTTGTCCACTAGAGATTTTCCAATATTAAAACCCTGAGCTAAATAAATATTATTGACTAAGGCGCCTCCTAATAAAATTTGAGAAGATTGAGAATAGAGCTTTTTAATTATTGGGATTTTGGTAGAGATTTTAGCACCGCCCATCACAACAACAAAGGGTTTTTTTGGTTTTAAAATTTTATCAAGACTAGAGATCTCTTTTTCTAATAATAAACCACTAAAGGATGGGAGATAATTTCTAATAGCTGAAACCGAGGAATTAGCTCGGTGGGAAACCGCGAAAGCATCGTTTACATAAACATCAGCTAAAGACGCTAAAGACTTACCAAGGCGCTTACAATCCCTTCCCTCTCCGTTATAAAATCTCAAATTATCCAAAAGAAAGATTTTGCTATTGTTAGAAAAAATTTCTTTTTTAGTTTCAGATATTTTAGGGAATTTCTGATAATCAAAAAAAACTATTTCCTCGTCCAAAACTCTTTCTAAGTATTTGGCCACAGGAGACAAGGAATATTTTTTATCAAAACCATTTTTAGGCTGTCCTAAATGGCTAGCTAAAACTATTTTACAATTATTTTTTAATAAAAAATGTATTGTCTCTAGGCTTTGCTTTATTTTAAAGTCTTCCTTTATTTTACCACCGGCCAAAGAAACATTAAAATCCGATCGCAAAAAAACAATTTTATTATTAAAAATTTTATTATTTTTTCTCAAGCTTTTTAACTTCATAAATTATTTAATTTCAATTTTCAAATCAATAATCTCGCTATCTCTTAAAACCGAGATTGTTAACTTATCGCCGGAAACAAAGTTGTTCCAAACATCATTTAAGCTACTATAATTATTAATTTCATAATTATTTATTTTAGTAATAACGTCACCGTCCATTAAGCCCGCTGACTCAGCTAAACTACCCTCAACAATGGCTGGTAGGCCATTGTTATAAATCAGGGCACCATAAGCTGGCTTTCCCTCTATAATTACGTCCCTTAAATCAACATAATGGACACCCAGATCAAACACCTGGAATTCTTTGTTTTTCAGAAAGCCAAATATATAGGGGCGAAAATCATGAACTGGTGTAATCCTTGAATCATTCCCTATTAAGGCTAACAAGTCTCCACTTAAATCAAAAACAAATCCACCCCTAAAATCAGCCCCCAAAGGAGAGTCTAATAAAATATTGTTTTTAAAACTTCTGAATAACTTAGGGTTAGAACCAGACTCAATAGAGCTTAGGAAATTAACTGAGACTTGACCAGAAAAATTATATGCCAGTAAACTCTGACCGTTTCTCAAGCTAGAGGTGTTAATAAAATTTTTAACTGGGAAGCTATTAGAATTTTTAATTTTCAAAAGAGACAAGCCCGAGGAAGACGCTTTTACAAAATCCTCTATTTCATAAATCTTATTATCTTTTTTAGCTACTACGACATAAGATGCTTTATCCTGTAGAATCCTATTAACAATACCCTCCTGCCCCAAGGAATTTAATAAAACCCAACCATCGCTACTTATAATTAATCCTGATAATAACTCATTATCAACAACATAACCCAACTTAGCGTCTTCGTTTTTCAAAAAAACACCCAAAACAGCTTCATTAAAATAGGCTAAGTTTTCTTCAATTTTTAAATCTTGGTTAATATAAACTCGACGAGGACCCTGAATTATAAATCCAGCACTACTATACTGAGGAGATGATAAATTAATATCTTGATTAAAATTCCAAAAACTACCCGTCTGATACTGAGAAAGACGAGAAGACCAAAAAATATTCCCCAAAATTAAAATAATGATAATAATTAAAGCTACTAATATTCCCCAATAATATTTTTTTGTACTCATAATAAAATTAACGCCATTTTACTGTTAAAAAAATAAGCAATAAAAGGGCAAATATAAATAATAAATTAAATTTTATTTTTTTCACTGTTAAGCTTTTTGTTAAATAAAACCTAAGAAAGCTCAAAGCTGAATAATAAGAAACAGACAAAATAAGTCCTAAAACATTAAAATTAAAAGGCAAAAAGGATAAAGCAATAATTAAAGGAATAATGCCCAAAAGGAAAATAGATGATAAAAAAATTATACTTCTATAATCCCTTACTATAACTGAAATATTCTGCCAAACGGACAAAAGCAAAACTAAAATAATTACCAAATTAGAAAACAAACCAGATACACTTAAAAAATAATTTAGCCCATAAATAAAAGAAGAAACAAGAAAAACTAACAGCAGACCAAGAACGTCGGTCCAGACAAAAAAGTTACCAGATGAATGAGACGACCTTCGGGATAAATGTTTTTTAAGACCGACAAAATAATAAAAAGATAATAATACTCCTAGAGTTAAAAAAATAATAATTAAAAATTTATTAACTAACAGACTGGAGTAGAAAAGTAAACTATTTAGAAAAATCCAAGGCAATATTAAATAAAAAATATTTTTTTTATAATTAATCAGCCTACCCAGACGATTGTTAAACAATAAAAATATTAAATTGAAAAATAATACGCACCAATAAAAAAGCTTTGGCTCAAAAAAGGCCAAAAATGAAACAAGCAAAAAAAATAAATGAAATAAGGCCACCAGCTTTTTAACTGACATTTTATTATCAAATTAAATAATTATACCCATATTATAGTATAAAAAAAATAATTAAGCAAAAAAACACCAAAAAATAAGCAAAATCCATTCTTTACAAAGAGAAAATCTTGTGCTAAGCTAAGAGCAAGGATTAACTATTAATAATCCTTCTAAAATAAATAAATTAAAAATTAAAGCCTGTTTTTAGGAAATAATGATAATGACTGCCTCCAATAAAAATATTAAATATTATAAAAATAAAGAAAAAAACTCAATAGAAATAAATACTATTGACTAGTTTTGTTGTTTTTATCACTCCTAAAACAGAATAGAAAAATATGGAATATGCTATCTATTTAGCACTGGTTGTTGTTGGATTTATCGTTGGTTTTATCTACTTTAAAAAGTCTGCTTCCTCTAAAATAGAAGGAGCTGAAAGTAAGGCCGAAAAAATAATAAATGACGCCAAGGCTAAACAAAAAAAATTCGAATTAGAAGCCCAGGAAAAAGCCCTTAAGATAATAGAAGAGGCTAAAAAAGAAGAAGCCTCTCGACGGAAAGAAATAAACGACCTGCAAAGAAGGTTAGAAGAAAGAGAAACCTCTTTCTCTCAAAAACTATTAGCTTTAGAGGAAAAACAACAAAAATTATACGACAAAGTAAACGAAGTTCAAGAAATAAAAGAAAAAATTAAGGAAATAAAAGAAGAACAAATAAAAAAACTAGAAAAAATTGCTGGGCTAACACCAGAACAAGCCAAGGAGATATTACTAAAAAATATTGAAGAAAAAAATAGCGAAGACCTACTAGCTAGAATAAATAAATTAAAAAATGAGTCCGAGGAAGTTATCAAGGAAAAGGCTATGGATATGATAGCTTTTGTTATCCAAAGATTAGCTCCAAATTACACAGCTGAGCTTACCACCACAACAGTTGATTTGCCCAGTGATGAAATGAAGGGGCGAATAATCGGACGTGAAGGACGAAACATTAAATCAATCGAACAAATGACAGGCGTAGAGATAATCGTAGATGATACTCCAAACGCTATCACTATTTCAGGATTTTCTCTTATTAGACGACATGTCGCTAAAAGAGCCCTGGAATATCTAATAAAGGACGGAAGAATTCACCCAACAAAAATAGAAGATGCTGTTAATAAGGCTAAAATAGAGCTATCAACTGATATAAAAAAAGCAGGAGATACCGCTGTTTATGAGCTAGGCATCCCAGCCCTTGATCCAAAACTAACTCAAATAATTGGAAGATTAAAATATCGCACTAGTTATGGTCAAAATGCCCTAGAGCACTCCATAGAGGTGGCTCATTTATCAGCAATGTTGGCCAGAGAGTTAGGAGCTGATGCTAATATGGCTAAAAAGGCTGGTCTTTTGCACGATATTGGAAAGGCTGTCGACCATGAGGTTCAAGGCAACCATACTGAAATTGGACGAGATATCTTAAAGAAATTCAACATGTCCGAAGAAATAATAGCCCCGGTTGCTACTCATCATGACGATAATCCAGCCACCCTATTATCCATAATAGTAAAAACAGCTGACGCAATCTCTTCAGCACGACCAGGAGCCCGACATGATTCTTACGAAAATTACATTCAAAGATTAGAAGAACTAGAAGGAATAGCTAATTCTTTCGAGGGTGTTGAAAAAAGTTACGCTATTCAAGCCGGAAGAGAGGTTAGAATATTTATTTCCCCAGAAAAAGTTGACGATCTAAAATCATACGACCTAGCCAGAGAAATAGCCAAAAAAATTGAACAAGAATTAAAATACCCCGGTGAAATAAAAGTAAATATCATCAGGGAATTAAGAGTTATTGAATATGCCAGATAAAAAAAACATCATTAATCAAAAAGAATTAGCAGAGATAATAAGCTCTCAGAATGATTTTGGTTTAAATAAAAGAGAAACCGAGGGTCTCATCAAAAAAATAATTGAAACAATTATCAACCAATTAGGTAAAGGTAAAACTGTTAAATTAACTAGCTTTGGGACCTTCTCAGTGAAAAACCGATATGCTCGAGGTGGAGTTGACCCGAGAAATCCAGGCAAAAGAATAAATATTCCAGCAGTAAAAGTGGCTAAATTCAAGACTGGAAAGAAATTAAAGGATGCTTTAAAGGAAAAACCTTAGGCTCCTTTTGGTGTCCATAGCTCAACTGGATAGAGCGCCTGGCTTCGGACCAGGAGGTTGTGGGTTCAAATCCTGCTGGACACACTACGGTCCGCCGTAAAACCGTTATAACGTAGCGAAACGACCTACACTCAATTAAATAAAGGCTGGGTAGCTCAGTTGGTTAGAGCGTAGCACTCATAACGCTAAGGTCGAGGGTTCAATCCCCTCCCCAGCCACCACTCTTGCGCGCTGTTAGCTCAGTTGGTAGAGCAGCTCCCTCTTAAGGAGAAGGTCGAAGGTTCGAGCCCTTCACGGCGCACATACAAAAAACCAATCTGTAAAAGATTGGTTTAAAAACAACAATAAAAAAATAAAAAACACACTTAATTCTTAATACAACGTACTGGATAACCTTCAGACTTAAGCGAATAAATATCGTAAAAAAATTCAGGTCTATCCCATCTTACAAAAACATATCGAGCATTAGAGCTATTAAAAACAGATGAGGACCAAAACCTAGAAAAACCGGCATCACCATGTGTTCCACTAAAAGAATAAATTTTTCCATAGAGATTAATATTAAGGCCAGTGGAATTATTACTAGACGGATTATTACCCAAAGCACAGGCAACGGCACTAGTAAAGGGTAGGTCAATAGCCCCTAAGGATTTTGCTATGTAACCACTAGTATCATTACATCTATACGTAGATATACTATTTACATAATCATATAAAGCTGTCCATTCAGCAAAAGAAGGAATGTGCCAACCCTCAGGACAAATACCCTGATCACCTTCCACTACAGATCCATTCATAGCCGCGCTCCACTGATAAAACCGCCCATCAAGATCGCAATTGCTAAGAGAATTGTATTTACAACCACACCACCCCTCATCAACATCATTAACCCAGGTGACCGAAGAACATCCATTATCATACTTTAGATTTTCTCCCATCCAACACTGATTATTAATTGCTACTATCTGGTAGGAACTACCATCTCTTGAATCAACAAAAGATGTTTCATTGTTACAAGCGTCGGGAGGAGGAGAGGCTACGCCCACGGGACTAGCTATTTTCAATCCAGCTGACAATCCAGAAATATTACTTCCAATACAAAAGCCTATGGCATAGGTCGATCCGTTAGCAGAGGTATAAGTGTAAGTATTATCACCTTCCTCACAATCTCCATCTGCTGGAGTGGGTGCTGTTGGGACAGTAGCCATATAGGTTAATCCTCCGGTAGCTATAGTACTATCTATTTCTCCAGTTAGCGGATACACCCCCGTATCATTATAATATAATTCTAATGCCGTTTGCATTTGTTTAACATCAGCTATTCTTTTAGCGTCTCTAGCATTTTTTCTAGCGTTTTGTAGGGATACCACAGCTAGAGTAGCTAAAATACCAATTATGGCGATTACTACTAATAGCTCTATTAGAGTAAAGCCGACTTTCCTTTTTTTATTCATGAACAAATAATTTAATTATATAACAAAATATTAACATATTTTTAATAAAATTAAAAGACCAATCTTTTATAGATTGGTTTTTTAATTTTATCATTGAAAGATAAATTATGGACAAGTTGTGGTTGCGACTATTCCAGAAGGGCTAGCGCATTGTTCTCCTGCTGCGAGACCACTAACTGCGGCTCCTAGACAGAAACTAATTGAATAAGAGGAGGAGGAAGTGGCATAAGTGTAAGTATTAGCTGTAGTAGAACAAGTCCCATCAGCTGGAGTAGGCGCTGATGGAGTAACTGACATGTAAACAGTGCCACTAGCGATTGTGTTTTCACTAAAAATATCAACTTGGGGATATTCCTGCCAATCATTGAAATATAGCTCTAGAGCTGTTTGAACCTGACGAACGTCAGCGATTCTCTTAGCATCTCGAGCATTTTTTCTGGCATTTTGCAGTGATACAACTGCTAGGGTGGCCAAGATACCAATTATAGCTATTACTACCAATAGCTCAATTAAGGTAAAACCCTTTTTTTTGTTTTTCATAGATTTTAACTTTCATCTCTCTAAAAATAATAATTTAAAGAGTAAAAATTACAAATTAGATTTTTATATTTTAATTAAATTAATAACACGAAGTGGTTGTAGCAATAATTCCCCCCGGAAAAGCACATTTTATTCCTGGAGAAAGATCGGCAACATTTGTACCTAAACAAAACTCAATAAAGTAACTAGCTCCCGAATTAACTTGATCATAAGTGTATGAAGATGTGGCACAGGATCCATCAGCCGGAGTGGGGCCAGCCGGAGTATTATACATATAGACATTGGATCCATAGGAAATCGGGCTACCGACAATTAATTCTGCCGGATAAGAGCTAGCATCATTATAATATAACTCCAGAGCTGTCTGAATCTGCTTGACGTCAGCGATTCTTTTAGTGTCCCTGGCTCTTTCTCTAGCTCCTTGCAGAGAAACCACCGCCAAGGTGGATAATATACCAATTATAGCAATAACTACTAATAACTCTATTAAAGTAAAACCACCCACTGTCTTGTTATTATTAATATTTTTTCTAATTAACATAATATAATCATAATCCACTACAAACTATTTTATATAGAAATTATATCATAAATAGTAAAAAAAGGAAATACCTTTAAAAATTATTAGCTAGATAGCTTAATTATCTCCTCTTTAACAACCAAACGATCATCCCAGGGTATCTTTTTACCATCAGCCACACAAATTGCTTGCTCACATCCCTTGCCAGTTATAATAAACAAATCTCCCTCTTTTATTAACTGCAGACCCTTTTTAATGGCCTCTCTTCTGTCTAAAATTCTAAATAAATTAACTCCCTCAACCATCCCAACCTCCTTGGCCCCCTGAGCAACCTGATTTATTATATCCAAGGGGTTTTCATCATAAGGATCTTCGTTACTAATTATAACGAAATCAGCCCTCTCTCCAGCTATTTTACCCATAATCTCTCGGCGACTCTTATCTCTGCCTCCGCCGGTTGACCCTAAAATATGAACAATTCTCCCTGAATAACCACTTTTTAACAATTCTTCTTTTAAGAAATAAATAAGGTCATACATCTTTTTCATAGCTACAGGTTCGTAGGCATAGTCGACTATAGTCAGGAAACTTTGTCCGACATCGACTACTTCTAGGCGACCCGGGATGCTCTTTATTTTCTCTAATCCCTCTACTATTTTTTCTAAATCTAAATCTATCAAAAAAGGTAATGATAAAAGAGGTATGGCATTTAGAACATTAAATTCTCCCCATAATTTAAGGTTTATTTCACGACCAGAAAAATCATCCTCAGCCTTCTTTCTAAACACAAAGTCAAAAGAAGTTCCTTTCAAATCAATTTTAACATTATTGAAAAATACTGACAAAACATCCTTGTCAGGTTTAGTATTATTAAAGTAAAATAATTTTTGTTCAGCCCAAAAAGATGAGAAATACAGAGCCTCGTCGTCATCCCCGTTAATAATAAAAGATTTTTTAATTCTAGTTAAATCTATTTTTGATAAATTATTTTTAGCCTTAATAATTTTATTATCACTATTTAAATATTTAAATTGGCAATTTTTTAAATGAGCAAATAATTGACCTTTGGCCTTTTTATAGTTTTCAAAGCTACCGTGAGACTCAATGTGCTCGGGGTAAATTCCGGTAAAGACCAAAATGTCATAATTTATAAAACGATGCCTAAATTGGCGTACTCCCTCCGAAGTTGTTTCAATAACGGCATAAAGACAACCATTTTTGACCATTTGACGCATTATCTTTTGAGTAAAAAAACGCCCCACCATAGTCATTTTTTTATTATTGAGCCATTCTTTTTCACCATCACTAAACATAGCCGTAGAAGTATAACCAGTCTTATACCCAGCCTCATTCAGGGCTTTGGCCATTAAATAAACTGAGCTGGTTTTGCCAGAGGTGCCAGTTATACCAATAACAATCAACTTATTACTAGGGCGACCATAAAATACGGAAGCTACATAACTTAAGAAATAGTGATAAGCGGGCTGAATCTTCTTAAATACTTTTTTAGGTATTATTTTTTTTAAGAAAGATAAAAATGTATTCATAATAAAATTTAATTAACGAGAAAAATATTTACCGAAAAAATCATTATCATTTTTAGTATCCTTTTTGTTATTTTTTGTTTGATTTTTTTCTTCGTCGGCCTCCTCAATTTCTTCTTCTTCTTCTTCTTCTTCTTCTTCTTCTTCTTCTTCTTCTTCTTCTTCTTCTTCTTCGATATCATTCTCATTCTCCTCCTCATTCTCAACCTCCTCAATTTCTTCTTCTTCATCAATCTCCTCAACATCCTCAACATCCTCAATATCCTCAATCTCTTCAATCTCCTCAACATCCTCAACATCCTCAACATCCTCAACATCCTCAATCTCCGCCTCCTCTTCCTCCTCATTATCCTCAAAAACTAAAGGAGTCTCATCTTCGGTATAAAGATATTGGTCTGGTGATTTGCTCTCACTTCTACTATGAAGGCTTGACGACGCCATAGGACTGGCCACACTATTTTCATATTGCTCCTTAGATATTAGTATTTCTCGAGGCTTAGAGCCATTGGACGGACCAACCATGCCATTTTCCTCTAACATATCTAAAATGCTAGCTGCCCTAGAATAACCTATACGCAATCTTCTTTGCAAGAAAGAAGTAGAAGCCTTGCCAGCGGCAATAATCACCTCCTTAGCCTCCTCTAAGAGATCATCCTCATCTCCCATAACTCCATCTAATCCAACACCGCCAATACCGCTAACTTTTTGGCGTTCCACGATTCCATCCAGGTAATCAGCTGATCCGTATTTTTCTTTAATAAAATTAACTATTGCTAAAATCTCGCTATCGTCAACATAGGCACCCTGGATTCGGCGAGGTTTTGAGAGCTCGGCTGTAGTAAAAAGCATATCTCCCCTACCCAATAATTTTTCAGCCCCAGATGAATCTAGAATAGTTTTAGAATCAACTGCAGAGGCTACTGAAAAAGCGATACGTGAAGGAGTGTTAGCTTTAATTAAACCAGTGATAACATCAACACTAGGCCTCTGAGTGGCTAATATTAAGTGAATACCAACAGCCCTGGACATTTGGGTCAATCGGATAACACTTCCCTCTATATCCTTAGAAGCCGCCACCATTAAATCGGCTAATTCATCAATGATAAAAATTATATAAGGCATTTTTTCCTTACTAGCCTTATTGTAAACTTGAATATTTTTCTTACCAGCTTGATTTAAAACCTCATAACGTCTGTCCATCTCGTTCAAGCACCATCTTAGGGCATTAATGGTTTTACTAACATCAGTAATAACTGGGGTAAGTAAATGTGGAATTCCGTTGTACGTTGGGAGTTCTACTCTTTTAGGATCAACCATAATAAAACGAAGATCGGCTGGATTGTTCTGGTATAGCAAGCTAACAATAATAGTATTTAAACAAACTGATTTACCAGAATTAGTAGCACCTGCCACTAATAAGTGAGGCATTTTAGCAATATCGTAGACAATATTTCTACCAGAAACGTCCTTCCCCAAAGCGGCAGTTAAATTACTTTGCCTTAATTTAAAGTCTTTATCCTCTAAAACCTCTCTTAAACCAACAATAGCCTTGGTCTTATTAGGGACCTCTATGCCAATAAGTGATTTCCCGGGAATAGGTGCTTCTATCCTAATAGGATGCGCTGCTAATGCTAGGGATAAATCATTGCTTAATGCTGTAATGCGAGAAACCTTAATCCCCTCGGAAGGTTTAAAGGTGTATTGGGTAACAGTCGGCCCAACATTAACCTGTCCCATCTCGACTGATATACCAAAATTTTCTAAAGTTCTTTGAATTATTAAAATATTATTCTCAATATCACCACTAGTAGCCTTACCAATTTTACTACTTAAAAGATCTAGAGGTAAATCTATCTTAATCTTCTTTGTCTTCCAATTAATTTCCTTTTCCTTTTTAACATCAGCCCTGGCAACATTTGTTTTATTTGAATGAGGGCCTATTTCTTTTTTTGTAAATAAAACACCCTGGCCATCATCATCTTCAACAGTAATATCTACTTCCTCCTCTTCTTCCACCTCGTTAACTTCGCTTTCCTCCTCTTCGTCAGCGTAGCCATCCCCCTCTTCATCTTTAAAAGAGTTTTTAGCGAAACTAAAAAATTTATAAATAAAACTCTTAGAGCCAATTAGATGAGACAAGGTAATATTGAAAAGTAATATAGCAGCAACCGCTAAAATTGCTAAAATAATAATCAAGCCACCCCAGAACCCCAAAATACTTTTAAAAAATAAAGACAGATGAAAGCCCAAAAGTCCTCCGCCCAATCCAGCCTGAGCTTTCATTTCGGCAATCGAATTTTTAAAAAAGAAATGAAGCAAAACTGGTATAAACACAAAAAATAAAAATAATCCGATATAGTTTGATGACTGAGAAAAGAATTTTTTTTGTTTATACAAAGCAACGCTCAGAACTATCAATAGGATAGGTAAAATCCACTTAGCCCAGCCGAATCCTAGGGATAGAGTTTTATCCAAAAAAACACCAAAGCTTCCCGATAAAGAAAATAAGGCTAATAAGCTAATTAGTCCTAAAACAAAAATAACTATTGCTATAATACTAGTCTTAATTTTAGCATAACGCTCTTCGTCATATTCGTACTCCAATTCTTCGTATTCAATTTTTTCTTTTTTAGTTTTGTTTTTGCTTTTTGCTGCCATAAAATTATTTCAAAAAAATTAATAAAACTATATTATCCTATTATTTCTCTTATCCTCCTAAGACGTCTGCTGTCGACCATAAACCAGTCCCAAGAATCTTGGAGCAAGGAACCGTCACCCTCAAACAAATGAAAATCTGAACCGCCAGTAGCTATAAGGTCTAATTTTTCAGACAAAAACTGACTATACATAACAGCCCCAATAGTATGATGAGGAGACAAAACCTCTATTCCATCCAAACCCATGTCCTTCAGTTTTTCCGTCATATTATTAGCAAACTTATTATGCTTTCCAGGATGACAAAAAACAATTTGTCCACCGACCTCTTTTTTTATTTTAAATAGTCTTTCTATATTAATATAGGCCTCATTTAAGCGCCCTATTTTTTTATCAAAAAACAATTCTCCTAAAATATCATCTTCGCGAAGTGGTAATAATAATTTTCCGGAAAAACCAGGGGAATTCTTTCTTTTTTTCTTAATACCCCTTAAGACTAAATTATAATTAAACTCTTTTTCCATTATCTTGTCTGCTAAACGATTGATGGGTATGTAGTGTTTAAATTCTGATAAAATTTTATCTACTTCTATTTTATAGCCACGTCTTTTTAATTTCAATAGAATATTTCTGACTAGCAATGATCGACGACGACGAGAAGACTCTATTATTTTTTGTAACTCGATGTTATTTCTATCAAAATTATACCAAAGAATATTTATTTTTTTAGTCTTGTATTTGGCATAAATTTCCATTCCAATAATTGGCTTGATTCCGTGTTTTTTGGACTCTTTTATAAACTCATCCACCCCCTCGGTGGTATTATGATCAGTTAAAGCTGCTACCTTAATCCCCTTAGATTTAATGAGTTTAACTAGCTCTGAAGGACTTAAATATCCATCAGAATAATTAGAGTGAAGTTGTAAATCAATTAGCATAAATTATTTTAGTTTAAGTTTTTTCTTGATTTCAGCTATTAGAGGCTCAGCTCTTTCTGGCTTGGGATTATAACGAGTTATCCAAAAAATAGCAGTCCTAAAAGCAGTCCAATGATAATACAAATTTATTCTTTCTTTAATTCTAATATTGTATTTAATTTTGGCATGACGGCAATAGCTCTCAATAAATGTGTCTACAATTTTTTTAATAAAAACTTTATTATACTTATGGCGGATCATTTTGTATTCCAATTGCTGGATAAAGGATCCTAAATCTCTGGCAAAGTCAGAAGGACAAATATCCGTGAAATCAATCATTGCTATTTTTTTAGAGCCAATCTTAATTATATTATCAGGATGAACATCACCATGAATAAGCCATCTCTTGGAGCTAATTTCAAAAAAATCGTCCTCCAATTCAATGAGATAATCATAGATTAGCTTCAAATCCTTGTAATATTTTCCATCATATTTTTCCTTAAGGTCTCTTAAAACGTGGCCATATCCAGGAAGAACGGTCTTTATTCTAGTATTACTCTTATTAAACTTAATTATATCGGAAATCGGTGTTTTATGCAATTTAGCAAGCCATTCTGCTGTTTTCTTAACCACCCTCTCCACCTCTTTTTTGTCGTCATTTTGAATATAATGCAATAGACTGTCTCCCTTTACTCCACGATAAAAAGAAGCATTAAAATGCTTGGAATAAAACAAAGGCTTGGGTATAGTTAAAAAACCGCTAGAAAAACCCTTGTCCCATAAATAAGATAAAGTATCGTGAACGTTTTTTCGAGGTTCGCCAGAGTGAGCCGTGCAAAAAATTGAAAGGGTCTTAAGATTCTTTTTAGCATTAGAAGAATTTTTAGGAACAAAGAAAGTTTTAAATTCCAAAACTACATGGTAGGTTGTTTTCCAAATATAGTCCTTATGATAAATTAATTTTATTTTTTCTATTTTTTTAAAATCAGGATAAAGAGGTAAAATCTTTCTAGTAAAAAAACCCTTAACATAATTCTCACTTAAAAGACGATTTATCTTATTACTATTTTCCAGTTTATTGCGAGAATGATAAGACCAGTGCTTGCTCCAAATGGCTTTTTTAATAGCCATAAAAATATTTTCTGACTTCATCTTCTCAGCATAAGAGGTTGAGTTTTCCAGAGAACGAATAGCTCTGATAAGTTCGTTGGCTCCTCTTTCTATTTCATCTGGATTCCAGGCACGAGGACCAAAATTATGTTTAAAATCCCTAGCACTAGCCCACCAAAAGGTACAGCTAGCCAGACCCCTGGATAAATGCCAGCGAGACCAACTATAATTAATATCGTCCTTATTTTTTTCATTAATATCCAAAGCTAAATTAGCTAACTTCCACAACCTAACATGAATATCATTGTTTTTATCATCCCATAAATGAAAAGGTTTTTTATTCAACAAATCTTTTTCAGTCGACTCCCAATTACTTTTTCTAAGAGAAATAAGATCTAATTTTTTAAATTTAGCGATATAGTTAGAAACGGTAGCGGTTTTTATTTCCTTGTTAGACAAAACCTCCTCTAACCTTCCGGTATTATCATTGTGTCTTAGGCCATAAAGCTCGCCATCGGTAGCGCTGATAACGACATCTTCTCCACTTCCTTTTTCATCTTTTTCGCTTATTAATATTTTCTTAATTTCATCAGGAACATAGCAATTAGAAAACTTTCTAGATCTAAAAATTATTTTTAGTCCACTATTTTTATCTACATAGGGTAAATTAAAGTCTATCTTCTTTCTCCCCTGATAAGATATTTCATCTAATATCAACCACTTATATCCAAGCTTCTTGACAATTTTAGCCACATCGGGACTATAAGACATTTCCGGCAAAAAGAAGCCTCTAATTTTTGCTTTAGGAAAATACTTTTTTAAAATAGCCTCGTTTTCCTTTATTTGATGATAGACTTCTTTCTTCCTAACTAAGGGCAAAAGGGCGTGATAAGATGCGGATCCGGTTAATTCAATTTGTCCCCTGTCTATTAATTGATTTATATCCTCAATTAAATCAAGATACTTTAGCTCTGCTAGGCGAGAGACCAAACATCCAGTAATGTTAAAAGTAAACTTAATATTAGGCTGATCTTGCAAGATTTTAATAACTCGCTTATAGCTCAACTCAACAGCCTCTTTTACTTTATAATAATCAGAATTTGCTGGTTGATAACAGTGTAAAAAATTAATCCACAACATATTTTAACTTTTAATTCTTAAAGCTTTTTTATATAACTCTACATATTTTCGAGCTGGAATTTCCCAGCTACTAGATTTTTTCATAGCGCGAACAATTAATTCATGCCAAACATTCTTATACTTATAGTTCTCTAGCGCTCTAGCTATCGCCCCAAAGAAGGAAAATTCATCTCCTAATTTAAAAACAAATCCTATCCCTTTATTAGTAACCGGATTAAAATTTTCTACGGTGTCGTGCAGTCCCCCGACTCCTCGCACAATTGGTATCGCCCCGTAGCGCATAGCTATCATTTGATTTATACCACAAGGCTCAAAATACGAAGGCAGAATAAAAAAGTCAGAAGCAGCATAAAGCAATGTTTCTGTTTCTTTGTTTTCTAAAAATGGCATCCAAATCATTTTTTTAGGATATTTTTTCTGTATCCTTTTTAATTTTTTAATATATCCAGAATCTCCGTCGCCCATAAAAATAACCTGAATATCTAAACGTAAAATATAAGGTAAAAGCTTTAATATAATATCGAACCCTTTTTGATGGGCGATTCTAGAAGTGGAACAAAACATAGGAACATCCTTATCGATATTAAGCCCCAGCTTTTTTTGTAAATACTTTTTATTATCCTTTTTAAGATGACAATTATCAAAGCCATAGCCCTTAAAAAGACCCGAGTCTCTTTGCGGATTGTAAGCATTATAATCAATACCGTTGATAATACCAAACAAACGATCCTCTCTGTTTTTTAAAATTCGGTTTAAATCTTGACCAAATTTTTTGGTCATAATTTCGTCCCTATATTTCTCACTGACAGTATTAATAATATCTGCAAATAAAATAGCTCTTTTGGCAAAGTTAATATTCAATAGATCTGGATCATTTAAATAAGGTAGTTTTCTTCGGCCATAATCCTTTTTATTTAAAGGGATACCACGCCAAGGCTGGCTCATCTGAAAGGCTAAATTATGAATAGTGAAAATTGTTTTAACCTTATCCAGTCCTTTAGTGTACCGATATTTATTCTTAATTAAATAAGGTACCAAGCCTGAATGCCAGTCATGACAGTGGATAATATCAGGGACATCATCTAGTAAACTTATTAGCCTAAGAGCAGCCACATTAAAAACTAAAAATCGTATATTATCTTGGCGAGAAACATAAATCTTTTTGTATTTAGAAAAATACTCCTTGCTTTCTATAAAATAAACCGGCAAACCATCAATCAGCTCACCTTGCCAAAAATTAACCTTAACCGAGTTTTTTGAATCGACAAAGACATTGATATCCTGATGTATAAGTTTTAGATTATAGGCTTTTTTATCAATAATTTTCCCATAGAGCGGTGTAATTATCGATACTTTATGTCCTAGGCGAAACAAAGCTTTGGGCAAGCTCCTGGATACGTCGCCCAACCCTCCCGTCTTAGAAAAAGGGGAGACCTCTGAGGCAATATGAATTACATTTATCTTTTTTGGCATGTTTTTAGGTTATTTAAATTAATACTAGAGGCGCAAATAGCCACCGCTAAAGCATCGGCGGCATCATCTGACTTGGGCAATTCTTTTAAATTTAATATTATCTTAACCATTTTTTTAACCTGGTTCTTATCACTTCTTCCAAAATTACAAACACCTTGCTTTATCTGCAAGGGCGTAAATTCAATTAAATTAATTTTATTTTTCTTTACCCCTAGCAGCAACACTCCCCTGGCCTGGCCAACTATCAGGGCTGTCTTGGCATTATTATTAAAAAATATTTTTTCTACGGCGACCAGGTCGGGCTTGTATTTGTTTATTATCTTATTCAGCTCTCTATCTAGCACTACTAACCTATCAGCTAATTCATCTTTGGCCGAAGTTTTAATACTACCGAAATCTAAACAAATTAATTTACTATTGTCAACCGAAATTAGCCCATATCCAGTATCAGCAATCCCAGGGTCCAAACCTAAAATAATCTTTTTCATAATAATAAAATTAGGGCTTAATTGTAGTGCCTTGAAATTTTCTCCCAGAAAAATAATTTTCTAAATTAGACAAATTCTGTCCATTCAAAACTACAACTGATTTTTTATTTTTTTGACATCTCAGAGATGCCAC